>Ga0180215_1000038_pt1 | contig 200501 bp, 198 predicted proteins | sample eDN3rd37CBELigBY_FD_128871 | JGI IMG/M metagenome (GOLD analysis project Ga0180215, IMG submission 128871) | Enriched backyard soil microbial communities from Emeryville, California, USA - eDNA 3rd pass 37_C BE-Lig BY (version 2) (version 2) | ecosystem: Environmental > Terrestrial > Soil >...
CGGATCGGTCGTCTCCTCCAGATAGGCCTTCTCCACCCGCGGCAGCAGCCTGTCGGCCGCAAACGCCGCCGCCGCGTCGCGCATCGCGCGCTCGTCCTCGCTCAGCTGGTCCTCCAGCAGAAACGGGTCTTCCCAGTTGAATGGTGCCATTTTCGCCATCGATGTTCGTCCGCAGTTCGAGCACTGGCTGCGTTGCGAGACCGCCATTCTGCGCGCTCGCGATCCCGCCGGAACGTGACCGCGGCGGCTACCGTCCCGCGGCCCGCAGCGCTTCGTCGGAATAGTTGGCGGTACGGCGGTCGCGCTCCAGATCGGCGGCGGCGCGCTCTGCGGCCGGGCCGTAACCCCCGCCTCCCGGTGCCTCGATGACGATGGACTGGTCGAGCCTGATCGGCACGCCCGCCGCCTTGCCGGGAAGCTCCTCCGTGCTTCCGTCATCGTTGCGCAGGTAGAACCGGCCCGGCTTGCCGGGCTGGCCGCCGAACACGCCCCACGGGCGATTGGTGAAGCGTTCGCCATTGCCTTCGAAGTAGCATGGCTCCTCGGTCGGACGCACGATGCGGCGTATGCCATGGCCGCCGCAATGCTTTCCGAGCCCGCCCGAATCCTCGACCAGCGCGTAGCTCTCGACGAAGAGCGGGTACTCCATCTCGATCACCTCGACCGGCAGGTTGGACGTGTTGGTGACATGCACCATCACGCCGTGCTTGCCGTCCTTGGTGGCGCGCGCCGCGCCGCCGCCGGCAATCACCTCGAAATACACGTAGCCGTGCTTGTTCTTGCTGAACGGGCCGGAGAAACCGGCGAGGATGGTGGTCCCGTGCGAGCAGGCCGTGGCGAGTTCGGGCAGCGCCGGCGCCAGCGCCCCGATTACCATGTCGGCAATGCGCTGGCTGGTCTGGGCGCGGTTGGCCACCGGCGCCGGGAACGTCGTATTGACGATGGTGCCCTCCGGGGCGATCACGTCGAAACATTCGAACATGCCTTGATTTGTGGGCACTTCGGGATCGAGCAGCGCCTTGATGATGTAGGCGATGACGCGCGTGGTCGCGTTGAAGGTGCAGTTGATGTTGCCCTTCACCTGCGGCGCGCTGCCGGTGAAGTCGAACACCGGGTAGCCGTCCTTGACGCGGATCTCCAGCTTGATCGGAATGTTGGTTGCGCCGTAGCCGTCGTCGTCCATGACGTCCTCGAATCGGTAGACGCCGTCCGGGATCTTCTTCAGCGCCGCCTCGATGCGCCGCGCCGTGCGCGTGACCGTCTCGTCGAAGGCGGATTCCAGCACGTCGGCGGAGTAGCGGTCGGAAAGCTCCGTCATGCGCCGCTCGCCCAGATTGCACGCCGCGATCTGCGCGAAATAGTCGCCGCGCCGCTCCAGCGGAACCCGGACGTTCATGAGGATGAAGTCGAACAGATCCTCATTGAGCCGGCCCTCATGCATGAGCTTGATGGCTGGGATGCGCAGCCCCTCCTGATAGATGCTGGTCAGCTGGCTCGACATGCTGCCTGGCGCCGCGCCGCCTATGTCGGCATGGTGGGCGAGGGTCGACACCAGCGCGACGAAGCGGCCGTCGATGAAGATCGGCTTGGAGATGTTGATGTCCGGAAGATGCGTCGCGCCGCCCTTGTAGGGATCGTTGGTGATGAACACGTCGCCGGGCCGTATATCGTCATCCGCGTAGCGCTCCCGGATCGCGTCGACCAGGCCCAGTGTCGCGCCCACGTGCCCCGGAAGCGACTTCTCCGCCTGCGCGATGATGCGCCCGCGCGCATCCATGATGACGACGGAGTGATCGTGCCGTTCCTTGATGTTGGTCGAATAGGCGCTCTTCATCAGCGCCAGGTAGGCCTCGTCGGCGATTGAGCGCAGCGCGTTCTGCAGGATCGTCAGGCTTATGGGGTCAAGGGCTGCAGGGTCGACCAGGCGTTTGTTCATCGTTGCGGCTCGTCATTGCTGTGGGTCGGGAACGGCGGCGGCATCCGTGTGAATCCGCCGCCCGCTTCTGCTTTTTCGGTGGCTGCGGCGTCAGTTGGCGGGCTGCCGCAACGCCTCGACGGCGTCCAGCAGACCGGCGGGGATCAGCCCTTCCTTCTCGTAGCCCCTGTTGAGCTCGGCAACGCGGGCGACGAAGGGTGCGCGATCGAATTCGTGGATGGTGGCGCCGGCGTCGCGCAGCTCCTGCATCCATTTCTCGACGCTCTGGTCGACTTCGGCGTTGTACGCCTTGCCGGCCTCCGTCATCGCGTCGTTGAAGGCCTTGCGCTGCTCGTCGGTGAGCGACTGCCACTTGGCTTCGTTCATGGCGATGGCAACGAGCGTCTGGTACTCGTCGAACAGCATCACATGCTTGGCCACCTCGACGAAGCGCATGCTGACCACCAGGTCGAACGGGCTCGTGACCGACTCGGCCACGCCCTGCAGCAGCGACAGGTAGGTGTCGTTCCAGGCGATGTTGATGGTGTTCGCGCCGAGCCCTTTGGGACCCCAGTAGCGCGTCATGATCGCGTTGGACGAAGCGCGCATCTTCATCGTCGCCACATCCTCCAGCGTGAGGATCGGACGCGTCGCCATCATCACGCGGAACGGCCCGCGCCACCATAGCTCGTCCGACACGATCAGCCGCTGGCCGCCGGCCTCGACTATCTCCTTCTGCACGGCGTCGAAATAGTCGGAACCGAGCCATCTCTGCAGGTGCTCGCGCCCGTCGAAGACGAACGGTGCAGACGCCAGTCCCATCGACGGGGAGAAGGTCTCCCACATGGCGAGCCCTTCGGCGAAACCGTCCTGTGCGCCGATCTTGACGTTCTGCACCTGGGCGTCCGGCGCTCCCAGCTGGCCGCCGTGATAGATGCGCAGTTCAAGCCCCGACCCGTTCTCCGAGAGCAGCTTGGCCATCATGTCCAGCGCCCTGCCCTGCGGGGTCGCCTGGGGCACGGCGGTGCCGATGCGCAGCACCGTGTCGGCCGCGGCCGACGACGCGGCCACCGCCAGCATGCCCAGCGCCGCCACGGCAGATAGGAAACGTCTCATTCCACCCTCCATTGTTGTGTGCGCGTCCGGGCTGAAGCCCGGCTGTCACGCACCCGCTTGCGCGAGGATTGCTTCCGAATAGTTGCCGGTGCGCCGGTCGCGTTCGAGGTCGGCCTTGCTGCGCTCCTGGAAGCGGCCGTAGCCGCCGCCGCCCGGGGCCTCGATCACGATCGACTGGTCCAGCCGGATCGAAACGCCGGCCGCCTTGCCGGGCAGATCCTCGGTGCTGCCATTGTCATTGCGCAGGTAGAACCGCCCGGACTTTCCCGGCTGGCCGCCGAACACGCCCCATGGCTGGTTTGTGAAGCGCTCGCCATTGCCCTCGAAATAGCAGGGCTGCTCGAGCGGCCGCACGATGCGCCGCAGCGCGTGGCCGCCGCAATGCTTGCCCAGACCGCCGGAATCCTCCACCAGTTCGTATCCCTCGACGAACAGCGGATATTCCATCTCGATCACCTCAACCGGCAGGTTGGAGGTGTTCGTCATGTGCACCATGACGCCGTGCTTGCCGTCCTTGGTGGCACGCGCCCCGCCGCCGCCGGCGATGACCTCGAAATAGACGTAGCCGTTCTTGTTCTTGCTGTAGCCGCCCGAGAAGCCGGCTAGAATGGTGGTACCGTGCGAGCAGGCCGTCACCAGGTCGGGCAGCGCCGGGGCCAGCGCGCCGACGATCATGTCCGAGATGCGCTGGCAGGTCTGCGACCTGTTCGCCACGGCGGACGGGAAGGTCGCATTGACGATCGTCCCCTCCTCGGCGATCAGGTCGAAACATTCGAACATCCCCTGGTTGGTCGGAATTTCCGGGTCGAGGATCGCCTTGAGGATATAGGCTATGACGCGTTGGGTGGCGGTGTAGGTGCAGTTGATGTTGCCCTTCACCTGCGGCGCACTGCCCGTGAAGTCGAACACGGGATAGCCGTCCTTCACGCGGATCTCGAGTTTCAGGGCGATGTTTGTCGCGCCGAAGCCATCGTCGTCCATCACGTCCTCGAAGCGGTAGACCCCGTCCGGGATGCGCTTCAGCGCCGTTTCGATGCGGCGCGTGGTGCGCGTGATCGTTTCGTCGAAAGCGGCTTCCAGCACGTCTGCCGAATAGCGCTCCGCCAGTTCGGCCATCCGCCGCTCGCCGAGGTTGCAGGCCGCAACTTGCGCGAAGTAGTCGCCGCGGCGCTCCTGCGGCAGGCGCACATTCATCAGGATGAAGTCGAAAAGGTCGTTGTTCAGCTTGCCTTCGCTGAACAGCTTCACGGCCGGAATCCGGATGCCTTCCTGGTAGGTGTTGGTCAGCTGGCTGGACATGCTGCCCGGCGCCGCCCCGCCCATGTCGGCGTGGTGTGCCATGGTGGAGATCAGCGCGACAAACCGGCCGTCGACGAAGATCGGCTTGGAGATGTTGATGTCCGGAAGGTGGGTCGTGCCGCCCTTGTAGGGGTCGTTGGTGATGAACATGTCGCCGGGATGGATCTCGTCCACGCCGTAGCGTTCGAGGATCGCCTCGAGCAGGCCCAGCGTCGCGCCGACGTGGCCGGGCAGCGACCGTTCGGCCTGCACCACGATGCGGCCCTGCGCGTCCATCAGCACGATCGAGTGGTCGTGCCGCTCCTTGATGTTGGTCGAGTAGGCGCTCTTCATGAGCGCGAGATATGCCTCGTCGGTGACCGAGCGCAGCGCGTTCTGCAGGATGGTGAGACTGACCGGGTCGAGGCCGGCCGGGTCGGTCAGCCGGCCGCTCACGCCTTCACCTCGATGATAAGGTTGCCGTTCGGCTCCACCCATGCGCGGTCGCCGGGATAGATCACGATGGTCGTGTCCATCTGCTCGACGATCGCCGGACCGGTGAACTCCTGGCCGACCAGAAGGGTCGATCGGTCGTAGATCGGCGTCGGGACAGTCTCGCCGCGAACGTAGCTCACGTCGCGATGGGCGACCGGGGTGCCGGGTTCACCGCTTGTGGAGGCCAGCTTCGCCGGCGTGAGCTTCTTGAGGCGCCCGCGAACCCTGACGCGGATGTTGACGATCTCCAGCGGGTCGTCGGCGTTGAAGAAGCCGTAGCGCTTGTCGTGTTCCTGCATGAAGGCCGAGCGCAGGCCCTCCATGTCGACGAGCGTGGAGGCGGGCAGCGCCCCCGGGAAGCTGCCGAGCTCGATGGGGATCTCGTAGTTCTGCCCGACATAGCGCATGTCCAGCACCACACGGAGCTGGCGGTCGTCGGCACCTATCTTCTCGTTGGCGAACCACTCGGCCGCCGCAGTCTCCTGTTCGCGGATCTGCGCCTCGAGCGTCTCGACGCCGTCGCGCTCCGGCTGCAGGCGCACAGTCTTCGGGAATTCGTCGGTTAGGTCGGCAACGACCAAGCCCTTGGCGCAGAGTATGCCTGGCGCCTGCGGAACCACGACACGGGAGATGCCCAGCTCGCGCGCCACTGCCACGCCGTGCAGAGGCCCTGCGCCGCCGAACGGCATGAGCACGCATTCGCGCGGGTCGTGGCCGCGCTCGGTCGAGATCGTGCGGATCGCGCGCACCATGTTGGCGACCACGATGTCGACCACGCCGTGGGCGATCTCCGCGGCAGGAAGCTTAACCTGGTCGGAGAGGCGCTCGAATGCCATGCGGGACAGCGCCGCATCAAGAGGCATGGTGCCCGATATCAGCCCCTTCTCCGACAGGCGGCCGAGCACCAGGTTGGCGTCGGTGACCGTGGCCTCGGTGCCGCCACGGCCGTAGCAGGCCGGCCCCGGAACCGAGCCGGCGCTGAGCGGGCCCACTTTCAGCAGACCGTCCTCGTCGATCCAGGCTATCGAGCCGCCGCCGGCGCCGACCGTGTTGACGTCGACGACGGGCAGGCGGATCGGGAAGCCGGCCACCTTGTGGTCGAGCCCGACGTCGAATGCGTAATCTCGCAGCAGGCAGACGTCGGCCGACGTGCCGCCCATGTCGAGCGTGATGACGTGCGGCTCGTCGCAGGTCTTGGCGACCTGGATCGCGCCGGCGACGCCGGCAGCGGGGCCCGACAGCGCGGTCCGTACCGGGAAGCGGCGGGCGCTCTCCACCGACATCAGCCCGCCGCTCGACTGGTTGATGCCGATGAACACGCCGGGAAATTTCTTGCCCATGTTCAGCTCGAGCTGCTGAAGATAGCGGCCGAGCGCGGGCTGGAGATAGGCGTTCAGGACCGTCGTCGAAAGTCTTTCGTATTCGCGGAACTCCGGCAGAACCTCGGCCGAGATCGAAATCGGCGCGTCGGGCCGGGCGGCTTCGATCGCCTGCTTGACCGCCTTCTCGTGGTCCGGGTTGAGGAAGGAGAACAGGAAGCAGACGGCGTAGGCATCGGCATCGGTCGCCAGGGCGGCCGCCACGACGTCGTCGATCTCCTTCTGCGTCGGCACCTTGCGGGGCTCGCCGGTGGCCATCACCCGCTCCGAAAGTTCCAGCCGGCGGTCGCGCGGCACGAGCGGAGCCGGCGCGTCGATCTGCAGGCTGTAATTGTGCGGCCGCACCTGCCGCCCGATCTCCAGGAGGTCGCGAAAGCCCTCGGTGGTGATCAGTGCGACAGGGCTGCCCTTGCGCTGGATGAGCGTGTTGGTGCCCACGGTAGTGCCATGTTCGAGGCGCGCCAGCCGATCGGGATCGATTCCGTGCGTTTCGAGCATGCGCTCCAGGCCGTCAACGATGGCCCGCGCCGGGTTGTCCGGCGTGGAGGGAACCTTGAACACGAACTCCGCCCCGGACTCCGTGTCCAGCCCGCAGAAATCCGTGAAGGTTCCGCCAACGTCGCATCCAACTATGAATGACATTTTTCTTTCCTGTTAGGTCTCGAATACTTGGCTGGGGCGCCTGTCAGCGCAGGGAGTCGATCTGCTCGATCAGGCCTTCGGGGATGTGGCCTTCGGTGACGTAGCGCTCGTTCAGTTCCCTCACCTTGTCGACGAAGGGCCGGCGGTCGAACTCGTGGATCGTGGCGCCGGCCGCCTCGAGTTCCGCGGTCCAGTTGGCCACGTTTGCATCGAGCGCTGCCGTGTATTCCTCGCCGGCCTTGGTCATGGCGGCGGTGAAGGCGCTGCGCTGCTCGTCGCTCAGCGACTGCCACTTCGTCTCGTTCATGCCGACGACGATCGGCGTCTGGTATTCGTCGATGAGCATGATGTGCTTGGCGATCTCGACGAAGCGCATGCTCACCACGAGGTCGAACGGGCTGACGACACCGTCCACGATGCCCTGCAGGATCGAGAGATAGGTGTCGTTCCACGCGATGTTGACGATCTGCGCGCCGAGGCCGGACGGTCCCCAGTAGCGGGTTAGGAGCTCGCTCGCCGGCATGCGCAGCTTGGTTGCCTTGACGTCGTCGAGCGTGAGCACCGGCTTCTTGGCAACCAGAACCCGGAAGGGGCCGCGCCACCACATGTGGTCGGAGAAGATCAGGCGCTGGTTGCCGTTGGCGACGATGTCCTCCTGGATGGCCGCGAAATGCTCTGATCCGAACCACCGCGACAGATGCTCGCGACCGTCGAAGACGAAGGGCGCGGCCTCGAGGCCCATATTGTCGGAGAAGCTCTCCCACCAGGTGATGCCCTCGACGAAACCGTCTTGCGCGCCAATTCGCACGTTCTGGATCTGCGCTTCGGGCGTGCCGAGCTGGCCGCCATGGTAGATGCGGACGTCGATGCCCGAATTGCTCTCCTTCACCAGTTCGGCGACGCGGTCCCATGCGACGCCCTGCGGTGAACCGGCGGGAACGGCGGTGCCGATGCGCAGCACGGTCTGCGCCTGGGCCGGGATGGTGAAGAGTGCCGCCGCGGCGGCGAAGACGAACGCATGCAAGAGACGTTTCATGTCTGTGGTCCCCTCTCTGTCTTGTGAAGTTTCAGCCTTCGGCGTGCGCCGCTGCGAGGTCGCGCTCGACCTTCTCGCCAACGGAAAGCCGCCACGCGTTCAGCACCCCGGTCAGCGCGATGATCGCCGTGCCGTAGATGACCGGCGCCAGCTCCCACGACTTGCGGAAGCCCAGTGCGGGCGTCTTCTGCGCGTGCCAGGACGGCAGCAGCCTGATCGAGTAGAAGGCGACCACGGCCATGATCATGAAAACGCACAGATGCGAGATCGCCATGACCACGGTCTTGCTGCGCGGACCGAGCGCGTCCACCAGCAGGGGGATGTTCACGTCCTCGTTGCGCGCATAGAGCGAAACCGCGCCCAGCATGAACACGTAGATGAACATCACCACGACCAGTTCGTGCAGGCCGTTGACCGATGAGTTGAAGGCGGTCCGCAGGATGATGTCGTAGACCAGCAGCGCGAATGCCAGGCAGAACACGGTTCCTGCGATCAGCATCGAGACCCTGTCGAGGACCGCTATCAGCTTCTTGAATGCGTCGAGCATCATCCCCTCCTCACGGGAAAACGGCATAGGGAAGCCAGGTCGAGAGCGCCGGCACGAAGGTAACCAGCACCAGGACGGCTATCAGCGGGATCATGAAGGGCACGACCGCCCTCGTGAGCTGCTCGACCGACAGGTGCGTGAAGCCTGCCACGACGAATAGGGCCAGGCCGACCGGCGGCGTGAGCAGGCCGATGCCCATGGCAGCCGCCATCATAACGCCGAACTGGATCGGATCGACGCCGAGATTGCCGATTACCGGCAGGAACACCGGCACGATGATCAGCATCGCCGGTACCCCTTCGATCGCGAGCCCGATGATCAGCAGGAAGGCTACGAGCGCCAGCAGCTTCAGGGCCTGGGCAATCGGCACGTCGGCAAACCACTGCGCCAGCGCATAGACGCCCTGGTCCCAGGTGATGACCCACGACATCGGCCCCGCGGCGCCGATCAGGAACATCACGAGCGCGCTGGCTATCACCGTGCGCTCGATGATGCGGAAGAAATCGGACCAGGCGAGCTCGCGATAGAACATCGTGGCGATCAGGAAGGTGTAGATCGACGCGGCGATGCCGGTCTCGGTGGCGGTGAATACGCCGCCGACGAGGCCGAGCACGATGATGAAGGGAGCCACGACCGCGGGCAGGCCCTGCAACAGGATCTTCAGCGCCGCGCGGCCGCGCGGCATCTCGACCGTCGGGCAGTGCGCGCGGCCCGTCTTTGCCAGCCAGTAGACGAATGCCATAAGCAGCAGCGCCATCAGCAGTCCGGGTATCACGCCTGCCAGCAGCATCCGGCCGACTGAAACCTGCGCCTGCACGGCGTAGACGACCATGGCGATCGATGGCGGAATGAGCGGCCCGATGAGGCAGGACGCCAGCGTCACCGCGGCAGCGAAGTCCGATTTGTAGCCGGCCCCGGTCATGGCCTTGTGCTCGACGCGCCCCAGGCCCGCCGCATCGGCGACCGCCGCGCCCGAGATGCCGGCGAAGATGAGCGAGGCCACGATGTTCACCTGCGCCAGGCCGCCGGCGATACGCCCGACCAGCAGCAGCGCAAGGTTGAATATGCGCGTGGTCAGCCCGCCGGTGTTCATGATCTCGCCGGCGAGAATGAAGAACGGCACGGCCAGCAATTCGAACGACGAAAGATGGCTGATGAAATTCTGCGGCACGATCTCCAGCGGCACGTGAACCACAGTGACGATGGAAACGACGCCGACCGCCAGCATGGTCACGCTGACGGGCATGCCGATGGCCATGAAGAAGAAGAACACCACTGCGATGAGTATCGTGGCCAACGGTCGAGAACCCCATTTCCAGGACGGCAGAAGCCGGTGGCGGCAGCGGCCGGTCGTTGCAGTCATCCGCCGGCAAGCGACGGCGGATGTCGTTCCCCGAATCCGCTAGCTCCGGTCAGGACCGAGCATAAGGCGCGGCGCGATGGATTTTTCCATCATTATGGAATTCAAGGCTACATGCGGCATTTAAGCCCTGTCAATGGAAATCGGCGCCAAACACACGCATTGCCTGAATTTGTCCATGAAACTATAGATTGAAACCGCGGGTCTTGCGTTGAACCGCGCTTTGCCTGTATGCCGTCAGCTCTACCGGTGATCCCGTATGAGAGAAGATTCCTCAAAAATGGACACAAAGTCGCCCGCCAAGCAGGCTCCGCTTGCTCCCCTGCTGGGCAACGTCGAGAATGACGGGGCTCCGATCCAGAAGCTCGGCGCGCGCCTTCGGGCGTTGCGGATCGCGCGCGGCTGGACGCTCAACGAGCTGGCGCTCAAGTCCAAGGTTTCGCGTTCTGCACTGTCGAAGGTGGAACGCGACGAGGTGTCTCCCACCTATGACGTGATCCAGAGGCTGGCGCGCGGCCTCGATCTCGACATCGGCGAGTTCTTCGGCACGGAGGCCGTGCGTCCGCGGCCCGAGGGACGCCGCGCTGTCAGCCGCGCCTCGCAGGACAGCACGCTGCAGGGCCGCGGCTATCTCTATCGCCTGATCTGCGCCGAACTCTCCACCAAGAAGATGCTCCCCTTCCGCGCCACCATCCTGGCGCGCACGCTCGCCGAGGCAGGCGGCCTCACCGCGCATAGCGGCGAGGAGTGCCTCTACGTGCTCAAGGGTTCGGTCGAGTTCCACACAGAGCACTACGCGCCCACCGTCCTCAACGAGGGCGACGCGATCTACATCGACAGCACGATGGCGCATGCATGCGTCACGGTCGGCGAGGACGCCGCCGAGGTGTTCTGGATCAACGTCACCTAGTGGTGGCAGAGCGAGCGGCCCTTGCGGCCACCACGCGCCCCGAGGATTTCTTCAGGCAGGCAGCATGAGAACAGGTGACAGCACTTCTTCCGCACTTCCCCTCATCACGGAGGCGGAGGTCGCCGCGGCGCTGGATATCGGGCGGCTGCTGGACGGCATCGAGGCGGCGCACATTGCCTTCTCCCACGGGGACGTCGCGCAGCCCGTGCGCACCGCCGTGCCGCTGGCCGAGACGAACGGCTTCATGTTCACGATGCCGGCGCGCTGGACCGCCGCTGGCGTCAAGATCGTCACGCTCAATCCGGCAAACGCACGGCGCGGCATCCCCACGCATTTCGCCACGGTCATCATGCTGCATCCCGAGACCGGGGAGCCGCTGGCGCTGCTCGAGGCCGGCACCATAACCAAGCTCCGCACCGCCGCGGCCTCGGGTGTCGCGACGCGTCACCTTGTCAACGGCAGGCCGAGCAAGCTCGCCCTGCTGGGCTCCGGCGTCCAGGCGGAAGGCCATCTGGCGATCATGCGCCACCTCTATGATCTCGAAGAGGTCGCAGTGTGGGGACCCACGGAGGAGAACGTACGCCGCTTCGCCGACACGCATCGCTGCGTGGTGGCAAGCTCCCCGCGCGCGGCTGCCGACGAGGCCGACATCATCGTGGTGGCAACCGCGGCGACGCAGCCCGTGCTGCAGGGAGGCTGGATAAAGCCCGGCGCGCATGTCAACGCGGTTGGCGCGCCGCGTCCCGACTGGCGCGAACTCGACGACGACGTGATGCGCAACATCGTGGTCGTCGATTCATTCGCGTCCGCCCGCAGCGAATCCGGCGACATCATCGGCTCGGGCTGCGAGATCTTCGCGGAGCTCGGCCAGATCGCGGCCTCGGCCAAGGTTGCCGACCGCACCCGGACGACCGTCTTCAAATCGCTCGGGCTTGCCGTGCAGGACGTCGCCGCGGGCGCGATCGTGCTCGAGCATCTGGGCATCGGCGCAAAGTCCGCAGCGGCGGCAGGCATCTGATGTCGGAAACCCTGCCTCTCGCGCAGACGCACGGCCTGTGGGCGGCAACCGCGCCTGCATTCCAGGCGCAGCCGCGCCTTGCCGCTGATACCGATTGCGACGTCGCCATTGTCGGCGGCGGCTATGGCGGCCTGTCGGCGGCGCTGCATCTGGCCGAACGCGGAGCCCGCGTCGTGGTGCTGGAGGCGCGGGAAATCGGCTATGGCGGAGCCGGCCGCAATGTCGGCCTGCTCAATGCCGGGCTCTGGCTCCAGCCCGACGACATCGTCACCGAGCTTGGCGCCGATCGCGGCGAGCGGCTGATCGGCCTGCTCGGCGCCGGGCCTGCGGCGGTCATGGCGCTCATCAAGCGCCATGCGATCGACTGCGAGCTGCAGCGCGGCGGCACGCTGCATTGCGCAGACAGCCTGGCCGGAGAAAACGAGCTCCGCGAGCGCGAAGCGCAGTGGCAACGGCGCGGCGCCCCGGTTCGGCTGCTTGACCGGGCCGAGGCGGCCGCGCGTATCGGTTCCGCCTACTATCGCGCGGCACTGCTGGACGAGCGCGCCGGGACGGTGCAGCCGCTGGCCTATGCCCGTGGCCTTGCCCGCGCCGCGCAAGCCGCCGGCGCCTCGATCCATGTCGACAGCAGGGTCTTGTCGTCGTCGGCCAGGGGCGGCAGGCGCGAGTTGCGTACCAGCGGCGCCACGGTCACCGCCGACTGGGTCATCGTCGCCACGGATGCCTACAGCACCGACGTGTGGGAGCCGCTCCGGCGGGAGCAGGTACACCTGCCATACTTCAACTTCGCCACGCCGCCGCTGGGCGAACGCGAGGCTGCGGCCATATTGCTTGGTCGGGAAGGTTGCTGGGACACGAACCAGATACTCTCCTCCTTCCGCATGGACAGCGCGGGGCGGCTGGTCTTCGGCAGCGTTGGCGCATTGCGCGGCACGGGACGGGCCGTGCACGCGGCTTGGTCGCGGCGGGCCATTCGACAGTTATTCCCCGCGCTGCAGAATGTGGAGTTCGAGCACGCCTGGTACGGGCAGATCGGCATGACCGGGGATGCCCTGCCCCGCCTGCACGTTCTCGAGCCCAACGTGGTCAGCATCTCGGGCTTCAACGGCCGCGGCATCGCACCCGGCACCGTGTTCGGCCGTCTGCTTGCCGAGTATGTCAGCGGCGAGATTGCGCTCGACGCGATTCCGCTGCCACCCACCGGCGTCGAAGCTCCGAAATTGCGCGCCGCACGCGAAGCGTATTATGAGCTGGGCGCTCAGCTGGCGCACATTGTCGGCGCACGCCGTCCGGCGTGAACTGCACGGACGCCACGACCGAACTGAAACAACGAGACATGCTTTGAGGCAAACATCATGGATCTGAAGAGCGAGACCGCCGCGCTGCTGGGCCGGCTGGGCGTGGCGTCGGCGGCGTTTCAGGGCGGCGACCTTGCGGTACGCAGTCCGGTGACGGGCGAGCAGATCGCCGCGCTCGCCTCGGCCACGCCGGCGCAGGCCGGTGCCATCATCGACCGTGCCGACGCCGCCTTCCGCGAGTGGCGCATGGTGCCGGCGCCCCGGCGCGGCGAGCTGGTGCGCCTGCTCGGCGAGGAATTGCGCGCGGCCAAGGCCGATCTCGGCCGCCTCGTCTCCATCGAAGTCGGCAAGATCGCGTCCGAGGGGCTGGGCGAGGTGCAGGAGATGATCGACATCTGCGACTTCGCCACCGGCCTGTCGCGCCAGCTCTACGGCCTCACCATCGCCACCGAGCGCCCCGGCCACCGCATGATGGAGACCTGGCATCCGCTCGGCGTGGTGGGCGTCATTTCGGCCTTCAACTTCCCCGTCGCGGTCTGGTCGTGGAACGCCGCGCTCGCCTTCGTCTGCGGGGACGCAGTGGTGTGGAAGCCGTCAGAGAAGACGCCGCTCACCGCGCTTGCCTGCGAGGCCATCTTCGCGCGCGCCGCAAAGCGCTTCGGTGGCGTGCCGGAAGGCCTGCTCGGCCTGCTCATCGGCGACCGCGCGGTGGGCGAGGTCATGGTCGACCACCCGAAGGTGCCGCTCGTGTCGGCCACCGGCTCCACCCGCATGGGCCGCGAAGTCGGTCCGCGGCTGGCGAAGCGCTTCGCCCGTTCCATCCTCGAGCTCGGCGGCAACAATGCCGGCATCGTCACGCCGTCGGCCGACCTCGACATGGCGCTGCGCGCCATCGCTTTCGGCGCCATGGGCACGGCCGGCCAGCGCTGCACCACGCTGCGCCGCCTGTTCGTCCATGACAGCGTCTACGACCAGCTCGTGCCGCGCCTGAAGAAGGCCTACCAGAGCGTCTCCGTCGGCAGCCCGCTTGAAACTTCCGCCCTGGTCGGCCCGCTGATCGACAAGGCGGCGTTCGACGGCATGGGCAGGGCGCTCGACGCGGCCAAGTCGCTGGGCGGCACGGTCACCGGCGGCGAGCGGGTGGACAACGGCCATGCCGACGCCTTCTATGTCCGTCCCGCCCTGGTCGAGATGCCTGAGCAGGCCGGGCCGGTTCTGGAGGAGACCTTCGCGCCGATCCTCTACGTCATGCGCTATTCCGATTTCGACGAGGCGCTCGCGCTCCACAATGCCGTCTCGGCCGGTCTTTCCTCTTCGATCTTCACGCGCGACGTGCGGGAATCGGAGCGTTTCCTGTCGGTCGAGGGTTCCGACTGCGGCATCGCCAACGTCAATATAGGCACCTCGGGGGCCGAGATCGGCGGCGCGTTCGGCGGCGAGAAGGAAACCGGCGGCGGGCGCGAGAGCGGCTCCGACGCCTGGAAGGCCTATATGCGCCGCGCCACCAACACGGTGAACTATTCCACTGCCCTGCCGCTCGCCCAGGGGGTCAGCTTCGACATCGAGTAGCCGGCGGCCCTTGGCGGCAGTGCGCAGCTCGCCCGCCGCGCCTGCCTCAGGCCGCGTGCCTGGGCTGGCCGGTCAGTGCACCTGCGGCGCTTTCGAATGCCGCGGCGATCGAGAACAATCTTGCTTCGTCGAAATAGCGGCCGATGAGCTGCATGCCGAGCGGCATGCCCTCGCCGGTCATGCCGACGGGAACCGCCAGCGCCGGATGTCCCGTCGCCGAGGCGAGGAAGGTCGGCGAGGCCGGCGGAAACGACAGCGGCACGTCCAGCGAGAACTGGTCGAACTTTGGCGCAGCCGTCGCCGCGCTGCAGGTCAGGATCGCGTCGTGGCGCGAGAAGATCTCGCGCTCCAGCGTCAATGCCAGCTCGCGCCGCAGCCGGAACGCCTGCGTCAGGTCCGACGCGGTCAGCCCCATGCCCGGCAGCACCCGCTGGTAGAACACGCGGCCATAGTCGAGCGGCCGTTCCTTCAGCATGGTCTCGTGGATGGCGTAGCCCTCGGCGATCATGATCACGATGCACACCGCGCCGGCCAGCTCCAGCCGCGGCAGCTTCACCTCCTCCACGATCGCGCCGAGCTGGCGCAATGTCTCCGCCGCCCGGTCCATCGCGTGGAGCAGGTCCGGCGACAGCCCCTCCACTTCGAGCATCATCTCGCGCGCATAGGCGACGCGCCTGCCTTTGACCGGCGCGCCGACCAGCGCGGCATAGTTCTCGCGCGGCCGCTCCGCGCTGGCGGGGTCGAGCGGATCGAAGCCGGCGACGGCGTTGAGCGCAAGCGCCGCGTCGTTCACGGTGCGGGCCATCGGCCCGCACTGGTCGAGCGAGTATGCGAGCGGATAGACGCCGCGCCGCGAGACCAGGCCGCTTGTCGCCCTCACCCCGACGATGCCGCAATAGGATGCCGGTACGCGGATGGAGCCCCCGGTATCGCTGCCCATCGACAGCCGCGTCATGCCCGAGGCCACCGCTGCCGCGCTGCCCGAAGAAGAGCCGCCGGTCAGGTATTCGGCATTCCATGGATTGCGCGGCATCGGGAACGGCAGTTCGGGCCCCGGTCCCCCCATGGCGAACTCGGCGGTCGCCTGCTTGCCGATCAGCACCGCGCCGGCCGCACGCAGCCGCTCCTGCACCGCGCAGTCGGCCGCCGCGATGTTGTCGAGGCAGACGCGGGAGTGGCACGTGGTGGCGACGCCCGCCACGTCATAGATGTCCTTCAGCCCGTAGGGGATCCCGTGCAGCGCCCCGCGATCGGTCCCGCCGGCGAGTTCGCGGTCGGCCTGCCGCGCCTCCTCCATCGCGCGGTCGCGGGTCACGGCGATGAAGGCTTGCAGCGTCGGGTCGAGCCGGTCGACGCGATCGAGCGCCGCTTGCGTCAACTCGACCGACGAGATGCTGCGGCTCCGCAGCGCAGCGCCCGCCTCGGCGATGGTCAGGTCGGCGATCGCGCTCATCTATTGCTCGTCCTTCGCCGCGGTGATCGTGTCGACCAGATAGTTCTGCGCGCTCCACTGCCCCGGCGCACGCGCCGTGTGCAGCAGGCGCGCCGTGCGCATGACGTCGATATAGGCCGCGATCGCGCCGGCCCGCCGCTCCTCGGGAACCGCGATCCCCGCGCGTCTCGCCAGCAGGTCGAACTCCGCTTCCGCCTCGTCCGCGGGCCTGCTGGCCGAACTCCTGGTCTCGGTCATGTCACCCCTCCCGGCGCCGCCGTCGCGGCGCAACTGTGCCCTGCCCTCGCCCGCCCGGAAGCCCTTAGACTAAAGGCGGAAATCGTGATCAGCACAGTGAAAATTTTCGTTGCGTATTCACAGATAGCATGAAAAGATCGGCAATGTTCAGAAATTTCTTGAGCCGACCTGCTGCGGCTCAAGGCTCGGGCGGCGGGTCTCATGTCTCTGATAATGCTTCAAGATTTGACGCAGGCCGGCGCCCGCAACGCCTCTCGCGCCGCCTTGCGGTCCGTCCCCCGCGCCGTGAACGCGTAGGTCGGCAGGGCGATGCTGCAATACCTCGCCAAGCGACTGCTGCTGACCGTGCCGGTGATCTTCGGCATCCTGGTCGCGACCTTCATGCTGACCCGCCTCACCGGCGACCCCACTGACCTTGCCATCGCGTCGGATGCGCCTGAAGAGGCGCGCGAGGCCTTCCGCCGCCAGCACGGGCTCGACCTGCCGATCTGGACCCAGTTCATCCGCTTCGCGCTGCACATGCTGCAGGGCGATTTCGGCACGTCGATCCGCTTCCAGCAGCCCGCGCTCGAACTGGTGATGGAACGCATGGGCGCGACGACGGAGCTGGCGGTCGCCGCCATGCTGATCGCCATCGCCATCGGCATACCCGCCGGCGTGCTTTCCGCATACCGGCGCAATTCGCTGACCGATCTCAACGTGCGCGCGGTCACGCTGCTGGGCCAGGCGGTGCCATCCTTCTACCTCGGCATCCTGTCCATCCTGTTCTTCGCCGTCTGGCTGCGCTGGTTTCCCACCGGCGGGCGCGGCACGCTGTGGCATCTGGTGCTTCCGGCCACGACGCTGGCGCTCCAGATCGTCGCCCTCATCGCCCGCGTCACGCGCTCATGCATGCTCGACGTGCTGGGCCAGGATTATATCCGCACCGCCCGCGCCAAGGGCCTGTCGGAAGCGAAGGTCGTCTGGCTCCACGCGCTGCGCAACGCCTTCATCCCGGTGCTGACCGTCATCGGCCTGCAGGTCGGCTTCCTGCTCGGCGGCGTGGTCGTCACCGAAACCGTGTTCTCATGGCCGGGCGTAGGCCGCCTCGCCGTGCAGGCCATCTACCAGCGCGACTTCCCGCTGGTTCAGGCCGTCGTCTTCATCTTCGCGCTCATCTTCGTGGCGGTGAACCTCATCGTCGATCTCCTCTATGCGTGGCTCGACCCGCGCATCGGCTACAAGTGAGCGCGCCGATGGCTGTCTCGACCGAAACGCAGGGCGCCGCCGCCGCGAGCCGCGAAAGCCCGTCCGCCATCGTGCTGCGGCGGCTGTTCGCCAAGAAGGCGACGCTCGTCAGCCTGGCGCTGCTGCTGTTGGCGCTGGCCTGTGCGGTGGTCCCCACCCTGCTCGCGCCGCACGACCCCTACCTGCAGGAGCTCGTCGCGCGGCTGCGGCCGCCATCCTTCATGGAGCGCGGCATCGAGGGCCACTATCTGGGCACCGACCACCTCGGCCGCGACATCCTCTCGCGCATCATCCATGGCGCGCGCGTCACCCTTCTGGTCAGCCTGCTTGCGCTCGTCGTGTCGCTGCTCATCGGTGTGGCCGCCGGCCTCGCCTCGGGCTTCATCGGCGGGCGCACCGACGCCATCATCCTGCGCCTCATCGACATGCAGCTGGCGTTTCCGGTGATCCTGCTGGTCATCTCGGTCGTCGCCGTGCTCGGCCCGTCGCTGACCAACCTGATCGTCATCATGGGCCTGTCCGGCTGGCCGCGCTTTGCCCGGCTCGTGCGCGGCGCCGTGCTTTCGGTTCGCGGCCTCGAATATGTGGAGGCCGCGCGCGCCATCGGCGCCGGCCGCATGCGGGTGATGTTCGTGCACATCCTGCCCAACATCCTCTCTGCGATCATCGTCTATTCGAGCTTCGAGCTCGCCCGCATGATCCTGCTCGAGGCCACCCTCAGCTATCTCGGCCTCGGGGTCCAGCCGCCGGAGCCCACCTGGGGCGGCATGATCAGCGAGGGCCAGAAATACATCACGCAGGCGTGGTGGGTGTCGCTTTTCCCCGGCATCGCCATCGCCGGCATCATCCTTGTCTTCAACATGCTGGGCGACGAGTTGCGCGACGCGCTCGATCCGCAGCTGAACCACGAATAGTCCGGGAGGGGCGAATGAACGCGAACACGAATGGGACCTATCCGATCCTCGACGGCCTCTATTGCGCGACGCTGACGCGCGACCAGTTCCAGCGCACGCTGGCGGGCGGCGTGTTCGCCGGCAACCTCACCGCCGTCAACCCGGGCGAAGACCTCGCCGCCAGCCTCGCTTCCATCGCGTCGCTGCTGCGCATCGTGTCGGAGAATTCCGACCTCGCCCGCATCGTCAGCTCCGTCGCCGAGATCAGGAAGGCCAAGGCCGACGGTGTGCTCGGCATCATCATCGGGTCGCAGGACGCGACCTTCATGCAGGACAATCTGGAGATGCTGCGCGTGCTGCACCGGATGGGCCTGCGCATCCTGCAGCCGGTCTACAACGCCCAGAACCGGTTCGGCTCGGGCGGCCTCGTCGATCCCCCCGGCGGGCTGACGCGCGAAGGCTACGAGTGGGTGGCCATGATGAACCACCTGCGCATGCTGACCGACATCTCGCACGCCAGCTACCCGACGGCGCGCGACGTGATCCGCATCTCCAAGCGCCCGGTGATCTTCAGCCACTCCAACGCGCGTGCCCTTTGCGACAGCCCGCGCAACATTCCCGACGACCTGATTTCCGCCGTGGCAAAGACCGGCGGCACGGTCGGCGTCACCATGTGGCCGCCCCTGCTGGGCATCAAGAACCAGCCGACGCTGGACGACTTCGTCAACCAGATCGACCACATGGTCAATCTGGCCGGCATCGAGCACGTGGCCTTCGGCTCGGACCTCTCGGAAGGCACCAAGACGCGCGAAGTGTGGGTCAAGCTCTACGGCTCCGACCCGCTCTGGCCGCCGGTCACCGGCATCTGCGGCGAATGGTACACCTATGAGGGCCGCGCCACGCCGGGCTTCTTCAGCATGGCCGAGGCCGGCAACCTCGTCGCCGCGCTGCGCCGGCGCGGCTACAAGGAAGACGCCGTCGAGAAGCTGATGAGCGCCAACCTGCTGCGCGTCTACGAGGAGGTGTGGGGCGAATGAGCGAGCTCGCGGCGCCCCCGCTGGCCACGGTCGAGCCCGTCGCGCAGCCCGAGACGATCCTCAAGGTCGATGACCTCAGGGTCGAGCTGCGGGGCGAGCGCGGCAGGATCTTTGCCGTCGACGGGGTGTCGTTCGAGCTGAAGCGGGGCGAGACGCTCGGCATCGTCGGCGAATCCGGCTGCGGCAAGAGCCTCACCGCGCTGTCCGTGATCGGCCTTCTGCCGCGTCCTGTCGGCCGCATCGCCTCCGGCACCATCGCGCTGAAGGGTGTCGGCAATCTGGAAAACCTTCCAGACCGCCGCATGCGGCACGTCCGCGGCAACCAGATCTCGATGATCTTCCAGGAGCCGATGACCTCGCTGAATCCGGTCTTCTCGATCGGCTTCCAGATTTCCGAGGTGCTGCGCACCCACAAGAACATGAGCCAGCAGCAGGCCCGCGATCGCACCATCGAGATGCTGAAGCTGGTTGGCATACCCTTGCCGGAAATGCGGTTCGACGCTTTCCCGCACCAGCTCTCCGGCGGCATGCGCCAGCGCGTCATGATCGCCATGGCGCTTGCCTGCGAGCCGCAGGTGATGCTGGCCGACGAGCCCACCACGGCGCTCGACGTCACCGTGCAGGCGCAGATCCTGAAGCTGATGAACCAGCTCAAGGAGCGCACGGGCACGTCGATCGTGCTGATCACCCACGACCTCGGCGTCATTGCCAAGATGGCGGCGCGCATCCTTGTCATGTACGCCGGCACCGCGGTCGAGGAGGCCGACGTGCGCGACCTCTTCGCGCGCCCGCTGCATCCCTACACGCAGGGGCTGCTCAATTCGATACTCAGGCTGGAGCCCAGCCGCGAAAGCCGTGCTCGGCTGCACACGATCAAGGGCTCGGTGCCAAGCCTCTATGCGCTGCCGCGCGGGTGCCGCTTCTCCGACCGGTGCCCGGCGGTTCACGAGCCGTGCCGCGTGGCCGAACCGCCGCTCGCGGCGCCGAAAGACTCACCCGCCAGCGCGCGCAAGGTGCGATGCTGGCTCTACACGGACCGGACGCTGCAGTGACCGATTTGCATTCACGCCCGGCCCCGCAGCCGCTCCAGCCGCTGATCGAGGTCCGCGACCTCCGGCGCCACTTCCCCGTCGAGGGCGGGGCGCTCGGCGGCGCAAAGCGCGCGGTGAAAGCCGTCGATGGCGTCGATTTCGACGTCTGGAAAGGCGAGACGCTCGGCCTCGTGGGCGAATCCGGCTGCGGCAAGACCACGCTCGGCCGCAACGTCGTGCGGCTGGACAATCCCACCGCCGGCTCGATCAAGTTCGAGGGCGTGGACATCTCCGGCCTGGACGACCGCGCCATGCGCCCCTATCGGCGCGAGATCCAGATCGTCTTCCAGAACCCCTTCTCCTCGCTCAATCCGCGCCTGACTGCCGGCGCCATGCTGATGGAGCCGCTCAAGCTGCACGGCACCCACAGCCGGCGCGAGCGGGCCGGCCGCGCGATGGAGCTCCTGGAGATGGTGGGCCTCAACGCCGATCATTTCAGCCGCTACCCGCACGAATTCTCGGGCGGCCAGCGCCAGCGCCTCGGCATCGCCCGCGCGCTCGCGCTCGACCCCAAGCTGATCGTCTGCGACGAGCCGGTATCGGCGCTCGACGTCTCCGTGCAGTCGCAGATCCTCAACCTGCTGCGCGACCTGCAGGAGCGCCTCGGCTGCTCCTACCTCTTCATCTCGCATGATCTCAGCGTTATCCAGCACATGAGCGATCGCGTGGCGGTGATGTATCTCGGGCGCATCGTCGAGACCGCGCGCGTCTCCGACATCTACCGCCGCCCGATGCATCCCTATACGCGCGCGCTGTTCTCGGCGGTTCCGGTTCCCGATCCGGACGCCCAGCGCAACGAGATCATCCTGGAAGGCAGCGTGCCGAGCCCGATCGACCCGCCGCCCGGCTGCCATTTCTCGACCCGCTGCCCCTATGCAACCGAGGCCTGCTCCGCATCCACGCCCGCCCTGGAGGAGCATATGCCCGGCCACTGGGTCCGCTGCCTGCGCCTCCACGAGATCGGCTGGGACCACCCATAGGTCGGGTCGTCGGCCTTCCGGCCAGGTCAGGTCAGGTCTCGTCTTCGTCGCTGTCGCTGCCGCGCGCGTTGAGCGCATGCAGCAGCCTGATGTCGTGCAGCCGCCCCTTGAGCGTCGTCAGCGGGTCGTGCTCGAACGTGTCGGTGTAGTTGATCCAGATCGCCTTGGCGACGACGGAGCCGGCGTTGCGGTACTGGTGCTGCCGGGAGCTCGCGAAGCGGAAGCTGTCCCCTTCCCCGAGAATGGCCTTCTGGCCGTCGACGATGAGTTCGATCCCGCCCTGCAGGATAAGCCCCGCCTCCTGCCCCGAATGCGAGAATGGCTGCTCGCCCGACGTGCCCCCGGGCTCCATCGTCAGGATGTACATGTCCAGCCGTGGCTCGCCCGCGAACGGCGTCAGCAGTTCCTTGGAAGCCTTCATCTCGGGAAACGCGACGATCTTGCGGTCCTCGTGGCGCGAGACGAACGAGCTTTCGCCCTCGGCGCTGTCGTTCAGCTGGAAGATGTCGCCGATCGCGGCCTCCAGCGCCTCGGCGATGCGGGCCAGCGCCCGGATCGACGCCGACGAGATGCCGCGCTCGATCTGGCTGAGGAAGCCCGCTGACAGCCCCGAGCGCGCCGATACTTCGGCGAGCGAGAGGCCGCGCACATTGCGCAGCCGCCTGATGCGGATTCCCACGTCCTGATCGACTGAGCGATCCGACTCGCCGCTGTTTTTTTGGAGTTTCGGCAGTTTGGATTTCAAGCGGAACCCTCCCAGATTACGAGTCGCCTGGCCGTTCTTATATGTGAAAATATCTCTTGAACGTTCACAATGCGTGGGCTAGCCTACCATCAATTCACAGATATCGCACTAGATATCCGAAAATTCACATGAGGGGAGTACGTTGATGCTGACGCTTTCTCGCAGGCTTTTGTTGACGGTAGCAACCCTGGCAATTCCGGTATGGGCCGGCTTCGCCGCGCCTGCCTGGGCGCGCGACGTCGTCGTCGCGCAGGGCTACGACCCCGAGTCGCTGTGGCCGAACCAGACGACGGCCGCGATCAACATCAACCCCGGCTCCGCCATCGTGGAATCGCTGTTCTGGGTTGACCCCAAGGACAATCAGCTGAAGCCGCTGCTGGCCACCGGCTTCGAGCTGGAGTCGGACACCTCGATCGTCGTGAAGCTGCGCGAGGGCGTGAAGTTCACCAATGGCGAACCGATGGACGCCGACGCCGTGGTGCAATCCATCACCAACGTCATCGACCCCAAGACGGCGCCATCCTATGCGCTCTTCTTCGGCGCCTTCCAGAAGGCAGAGAAGGTCGACGACCTGACTGTGCGCATCACGCTGAAGGAGCCCTACGCCGCCATCGAGCAGGCCCTGGCCGTCGCCTTCATCGTTCCGCCCAAGCTGTGGAACGAGGTCGGGCGCGAGAAATACGGCCTGCAGCCTGTGGGCACCGGCCCGTTCGTGTTCTCGTCCTGGCAGCGCGACAACCAGCTCGTGATGACGAAGAACGAGAACTACTGGGGCGAACTGCCGGAAGGCATCGACAAGCTGATCTGGAAGCCGGTCCCGGACGACATCGCCCGCGTTTCCGGCCTCAAGACCGGCGAATATGACGTCATCTCCAACGTGCCCGTCTCGATGGCGGAGGAGATCAAGGCCGACACGTCGCTCACGCTCATCCCGGTCGACAGCTACCGCATCTTCTTCAACTACCTCGCGCCGCTCGAGGACAAGTCGAGCCCCCTGCAGGACAAGCGCGTGCGCCAGGCGCTCAACTATGCGGTCGACAAGAAGACGCTGATCGACACCATCTTCTACGGCTACGGCATCCCTACCAACGGGCAGGTGCTGCGCTCCGCGCAGGTCGGCTTCGACCCGTCGCTCACCGACTACGAATACAATCCCGAGAAGGCGAAGCAGCTGCTGGCCGAGGCCGGCTATCCCGACGGCTTCACCATGACCTACAAGGCCTCCTCCGGCGCCTACGCGCAGGACAGCGAAGTGCCCTTCGCCATTGCCGGCATGCTCGAGAAGGTCGGCGTCAAGACCAACATCGAGGTGGTCGAGGGCGGCGAGTACCTGCGCCAGCTCCGCGCCACCGAACTGACGCCGATGGGCTTCGTGGGCATGGCGCCGCCCAACGATCCCGGCATCATGATGCAGCTCTTCCACTCCACCTGGCGCTACCCGTACTACAAGAACCCCGAGCTGGATAAGCTGATCGATGCCGGCGCCAAGGAGCTCGACAAGGAGAAGCGCGGCGAGGTCTACCGCCAGGCCATGAAGCTGATGCACGAGGAAGCGCCGCTTCTGTGGCTCTACGGCGCCGTCGACTTCTACGCCTCCAGCGCCAAGATCACCAACCTCAAGCCCGGCGGCGACGGCAAGTTCTGGTTCTACGACGTGTCGGCCGCCAACTAATCCTGCGCCCGGGGAGTCGCGGCGCAAGCCGCGGCTCCCACCCTATCTTTCCTGACCGCCGTCGCACCCGCGCCGCTGCCCCAGGATGTGCAGCGGCCGGGAAAATCGCGCGCCAGCGACGGCGCGGTTCTCGTTCCAGCCGGCGCGCCAGATCCCATTCCAGCAGCGAAAGAGCCGATGATGACCAAGCCGTTCGTATTCGATGGACTGAACGCGACCATGCTGTCGCGGGAGCAGGCTGAGATCACGCTCAAGGGAGGCGTGAGCGCGCTGAACCTGACGGTGACCGACGTGTTCATCGATCTGCCCAAGCTCCTGCTGGAGCTCGAGGAGAACCGGCAGCGTCTGGAGGCCATCTCCGACATCGCGATGCTGTGCACCACCGTCGCCGACCTCAAGACCGCCCATCAGTCCGGCAAGCTCGGCTACGTCTGGGGCCAGCAGAATTCGCTCGCCGTCGAGGACGACCTGCGCCACCTGCAGACGCTCAAGCGCCTCGGCATCCGCATCCTCCAGCCGACCTACAATCAGATCAACAAGCTCGGCTACGGCGCGCCCTTCAAGGGCGATGCCGACAAGGGCATCACCGCGCTCGGCCACGAATGGATCGCCGAGATGACCCGGCTGCGCCTCGTCATGGACCTCTCGCATTGCGGACACCGCACCGCCAGCGACTATCTCGCGGCCGTCAAGGTGCCGGTCGTCATCAGCCATGCCAACGCTTTCGCCGTCTGCCCCAGCCTGCGCAACAAGACCGACGACCATATCCGCGCCATTGCAAAGACAGGCGGCCTCATCGGCGGCGTCATGTGGTCGCCGGCCGTCCGCCACGACAAGCGGCCGACCATGGACGACTTCCTCGACCACATCGACCACATGATCAATGTCGGCGGCGTCGACCACGTGGCCTGGGCCAGCGACATCACCGAGGGCAAGTTTCCCACCAAGGAGAAGTGGGAGAAGAGCTACGGCCCGAAGGGCTACGACCCCTCCATCACCGGCGTGCTGGGCGACTGGTACACCTGGGAAGACCGCATGAACGTCGACTATCAGTCGCTCGGCCACACGCCGCGCATCTGGGACGGCATGCGCAAGCGCGGCCATCCCGAATCGAGCGTCGAGAAGGTGATGGGCGGCAACTGGCTGCGGGTGCTGCGCGATGTCTGGGGCGAATAGCGCGCCGGAACCCATCCCGGCCTGATCCGGGCGCTGTTCGCGGCCCGCCGGCGCAGTGCCCGGGCCGGCTCTATTCCCTCGCCAGCATGGGCAGGATCAGCCCCCATTGTGTCATGCGAGCCCGCCCGAACGGCTCGAACCCCGCCTTCCTGTAGGCCGCGATCGCCCGCGCATTGTCCGGGTGCGGATCGGTCGCGATCACCGGCGCTCCTTCGGCGAACAGCGCTTTCATCCTCATGGCGATGAAGGCCGGCCCGTGCCCGGCGCCGATCATGTCGGGTTCGCCGATATACTGGTCGATGCCCCGCGAGCCCTCCGGAAGATCGGCGAAATGGTGCTCTTCCCACCCGTGCACCGTGTAGTCCTGCATGTAGGCGAATGGCCGCCCCGCATATGACACGATCCAGCGCGCCACCCTGGTGTCGGCCAGTTCGGCTTCGCCATATGGCTCGGCTGCCCCCCACCACGCGCGCACATGCGGGTTCGACTGCCATCCACTCAGCAGGTCGAGATCGTTCAGCGTCGCCTTGCGAAAGCCGTATCGGCCGGTCGTGGTCATGCCTGCAGTCTAGCAGGTCCGCCGCCGGCAGGCCTCCTCCGGTTGCGCCCGCATTCCCGGCCCGCTAGCGTGGCAGGCGCTGATGCCCATCTCGAACGTCGCGGACCGCCCACAGCTCATGATCTCCCAGAAGGCCAAATATGCCCTGCGCGCGCTTGTCGCGCTGGCCAGGGACGCCGCCCCCGGCGAGGCGGTCTTCATCTCGCAGATCGCGGCCGAGCAGCGCATTCCCAAGAAGTTCCTGGAGCAGATCCTGCTCGACCTCAAGCATCACGGCGTCGTCGAGAGCCGCAGGGGCAAGGACGGCGGCTACATGCTGCTGAAGCAGCCAACTGAGATCACCTTCGGCGAAGTCATGCGCATCGTCGATGGTCCGCTGGCCCCGCTGCCCTGCCTCAGCCGCATGGCCTATCGCCGATGCGAGGATTGCGGCACCGAGGCCGATTGCGAGGTCCGACACGTCTTCGCCCGCGTCGCGGAAGCCACCCGGGCCGTGCTCGACGGAACCACGATCGCGGAAGCGGTCTCGCGCGGCGGAGAACGCGCGACCCGGCTCTTGGCGGGTTAGGCGCAACTTCCTTCCCGGAACCGGCTCGGATTTGAAACGTTGTCGCATTCTGATACACGACTAAATCGATAGGGTATGAACGCATTCCAACGGAGGCCGACATGACCCTCAGGCGCAGATCATTCCTCTTTTCCGCGGCGCTCGCCGCAACGGTGCAGTTCGGCGGGCTTGGCTTCGCCTTCGCGCAGGACACGCTGAACAACGTCTCATACGACCCGACCCGCGAGCTCTATCGCGAATATTCCGAGCATTTCGCGAAGGTGTGGCAGGCCAAGACGGGCCGCACCGTGACGGTCAGCAACAGCCATGGCGGCTCGGGCGCGCAGGTTCGCGCGGTGATCGAAGGTCTGCCGGCCGACGTGGTCACCTTCCCGCTCGAGGGCGATATCCTCGCCATCGAGGAGGCAGGCCTCATCGAGCCGGGCTGGCAGTCGGAATTCCCGGCCGAGTCTTCCCCCTACACCTCCACCATCGTGTTCCTGGTGCGCGCGGGCAATCCGAAGGGCATCAAGGACTGGAACGACCTGCTCAAGGACGACGTCCAGGTCATCACGCCCAACCCCAAGACCTCGGGCGGCGCGCGCTACAACTACCTGGCAGCCTGGGCCTACGAGCTCGACCGTTCCGGCGGCGACGCGCCCAAGGCCCAGGAGTTCGTGGCCGAGCTCTACAGGCATGTGCCGGTGCTCGACACGGGCGCGCGCGGCTCCACCAACACCTTCGTCCAGAACAAGGTGGGCGACGTGTTGCTCGCCTGGGAAAACGAGGCGCTGCTCTCGCTGAAGGAGTTCGGCGCGGGCGAATATGAGATCGTGGTGCCGTCGCTGTCGATCCTGGCCGAGGTCAAGGTCGCGATCGTCGACAGGAACGTCGATGCCAAAGGCACGCGGGAGGTCGCCAAGGCCTTCCTCGACGAGCTCTACACGCCTGAATCGCAGAAGATTTTCGCGCGCAACTTCTATCGCCCGCTCTATCCCGACCAGGTCGATCCTGCCGACCTGGAATCCTTCCCCAACGTGAAGCTCGTCACCGTGAACGACGTTTTCGGCGGGTGGGCCAAGGCGCAGCCGGAGCATTTCGGCGACGGCGGCATATTCGACCAGATCTACTCGAAGGACTGATCACGTCGCCATCGTCCCGGCGGCCCGTGGACATCGTCCGCGGGCCGCCTCTTCCACCAGAAGGCAGAGGCCGGCAGATAATGCGCATACGATTTCGCCAGCCGAGCATCGTCCCGGGTTTCGGCCTGACGTTCGGTTTCACGATCTTCTATCTCTCGCTGATCGTGCTGATCCCCATCGCCGGTCTGTTCATAAAGACCTTCGAGCTCGACTGGGCGTCGTTCCAGCGCATCGTCACCGGGCCGCGCTTCCTCGCCGCGCTACGGCTATCCTTCGGCGCCTCGCTGCTGGCGGCCCTCTTCAACGTCGTCGTCGGCGTGATGATCGCCTGGGTGCTGGTGCGCTACCGCTTCTTCGCGCGCAAGCTGTTCGACGCCATCATCGACCTGCCCTTCGCGCTGCCCACCGCCGTCGCCGGCATTGCGCTCACCTCGCTCTACGTGCCCTCCGGCTGGTTCGGCCGGCTGTTCGCGCCGTGGGGCATCACCATCGCCTACACGCCCATCGGCATTTGGATCGCGCTCGTCTTCATCGGCCTGCCCTTCGTGGTGCGCACTGTGCAGCCGGTGCTGGAAGACCTCAACCGCGAGGTCGAGGAGGCGGCGGCAACGCTGGGCGCGCCGCGGCGCACCACCATCCTCCGCGTGATCCTGCCGCCGCTGATCCCGGCCATCCTCACCGGCTTCTCGCTCGCCTTTGCCCGCGCCGTCGGCGAATACGGCTCGGTCATCTTCATCGCCGGCAACATCCCGCGCCAGACCGAGATCCTGCCGCTGCTCATCGTCTTCCGGCTGGAAGAGCGGGAGTATGCGGCAGCCGCGGCCATCGCGGCGGTCATGCTGGGGGTCTCGTTCGCGATCCTTCTCGCCATCAACCTCATCCAGGTCTGGAGCAACCGGAGGTTCGGCAATGGCTGAGCTCGCACTCGAAGGCCGCGCGTCCGAATCCGCGGTCGCTTCCCCCACCTCCGAGGCAGCACCGGTCCGCATCGTGCTCATCGCGCTGACGGTCGTTGTCCTCGTCCTGTTCCTCGTCGTGCCGCTGGTCGCCATCTTCGTCCAGGCGCTCGGCCTCGGCATCGGGGCAGCGCTCGCCACCTTCGCCGACGAGGACGCCATCTCCGCGATCCTGCTCACGCTGCTTGTCGCGGCCATCGCGGTGCCGCTCAATGTGGTTTTCGGCATCGCCGCCGCCTGGGCCATTGCCAAGCACCGCTTTCCCGGCCGCGCCTTCCTGATCACGCTGATCGACCTGCCCTTCTCCGTCTCGCCCGTGGTTGCCGGCCTCGTCTACGTGCTGCTGCTCGGACCGTTCACGCCCATCGGCGCCTGGCTCCTGGAGGACTACGGCATCCGCGTCATCTTCGCGGTCCCCGGCGTCGTGCTCGCCACCGTCTTCGTCACCTTCCCCTTCGTTGCCCGCGAGCTCATCCCGTTGATGCAGGACCAGGGCACGGGCGACGAGGAGGCGGCGCTGTCGCTCGGCGCATCAGGCTGGCAGACCTTCTGGCGCGTTACCTTGCCCAACGTGAAGTGGGCGCTGCTCTACGGCGTGCTGCTCTGCAACGCCCGCGCCATGGGCGAGTTCGGCGCGGTTGCCGTCATCTCCGGCAAGCTGCGCGGCGAGACCGTCACCATGCCCCTGCAGATCGAGCTCTACTACCAGGAATTCCGCGCGCTGGCGCAGGTCTCCGCCTTCAGCCTGGCGGCGGTGCTGGCCTGCCTCGCGCTCGTCACGCTCGCCGTGAAATCCTGGCTCGAGTGGCGCTACGCCGACCAGCTCGCCGCCACCCGCTCCGGACATTGAGGTAGCATCATGGAACTTTCGATCCGCAACGTCCGCAAGGAATTTGACCGTTTCCCCGCGCTGGACGATGTCTCGCTCGACATCCGCTCGGGCGAGCTGATCGCGCTGCTTGGACCTTCGGGCTCTGGCAAGACCACGCTTCTGCGCCTGATCGCGGGGCTCGAATTCCTCACCTCCGGCTCGATCCATTTCGGCGACGACGACGCCTCCCGAAAGACCGTGCAGGAGCGCAATGTCGGCTTCGTCTTCCAGCACTACGCGCTGTTCCGGCACATGACCGTCGCCGACAATATCGGCTTCGGCCTCAAGGTGCGGCCGGCCGCCTCGCGCCCGACCAGTGCCGAGATCCGCCGCCGCGCCCTGGAGCTCCTCGATCTGGTCCAGCTTTCCGGCCTCGCCAACCGCTATCCCAACCAGCTCTCTGGCGGCCAGCGCCAGCGCGTAGCGCTTGCCCGCGCGCTCGCCATCGAGCCGCGCCTGCTGCTGCTGGACGAGCCGTTCGGCGCGCTCGACGCTCAGGTGCGCCGCGAACTGCGCCGCTGGCTGCGCGAGATACACGACAGCACCGGCCACACTACCGTCTTCGTCACCCACGACCAGGAGGAAGCGTTGGAGCTCGCCGACCGGGTGGTGGTGATGAGCCAGGGCCGCATCGAGCAGGTCGGCACCGCCGACGAGGTGTACGACCGGCCGGTCTCGCCCTTCGTCTATGGCTTCATCGGCGATTCGAGCGAATTGCCGGTGCGTGTCGAGGACGGGCAGCTCTGGCTGGAGGACCGCACTGTGGGCCTGGCCGCGCCGGAGGCGGCCGAGGGCCAGGCGACGCTCTATTTCCGCCCGCACGACATCGAGCTGCTCGACGGCTGCGGCGGCTGCATTGCCGGTGCCGTCGTGGCGACGAGGCGCGTTGCCGGCACCCGCCGCGTCGAGCTGGAGATCGGCGGCGAGCGCCACCGCGTGGAGATCGAGCTGCCGGCGGACCACGCGGCCGCCATCGGCAGCCGTGTCGCGTTCCGGCCGAAGCGCTGGCAGGTCTTCGCGGCCGCCCCGCAGCCCGACGCCCGGCCCGGACCCGTCGAGGAAAGAGCCGTCTTCTCTCCCGCGCTGGTGGCGCTCACCGCGAGTTGAGGCTTCCGCCGCTCCCCTGGCGTGCTACCGTCGCCCGGCAGCGGCGGAGGCAGGCGCGACGATGACATTCGAGCAGGCGGCGGTGCTGGCCCTTCTGGCAGCGATGCTGGTGTTGTTCGCCCTCGACAGGCTGCGCATGGAGCTGGTGGCGCTGGGCGGGCTTGCGATCGGCGTCGCCCTCGGCCTCGTGCCCGCCGGCGCCGCCTTCGCGGGCCTTGCCGATCCGGCCTTCGTGACCGTGGTCGAAATCCTGCTCGTCGTCACGGTTCTCGCGCGCTCGCCGCTGCTTGATCGCCTTGCGCGCGCCATCGCCGCCCGCAAGCCCAGCCTCACGGGCGCGGCCGCGCTGCTGTGCGCGCTGTCGGCGGCTCTCTCGGTCTTCATGAACAACATCGGCGCTCTGGCGCTGATGTTGCCGGTCATCTTCGGCGTGTGCCGCGCATGCGGCTTCGATCCGCGCGCCATGCTGATGCCTGCCTCCTTCGCGGCCCTGCTCGGCGGCATGAGCTCCGTCATCGGCACGCCGGCAAATCTCATCGTCAGCCGGCAGCTGGAGGCCGCGACCGGGGCCGGCTTCGGCTTCTTCGACATCGGCGCCGCCGGCATCCCCGCCGCCCTCGCCGGTCTCGCGGTCGTGGTGCTGCTGGTGCCTCGCCTGATCCCGCGCGCCGCCGCCGCCCCCGATCCCGAGGACGCTGACCGCCGCCTCGTGGCGCAGATGGCCGTGCCGCCCGGCTCCCCCGTTGCCGGACAGCCCTTCGGCGCGCTGCCGGCCGCCGTGATCTCGGCATGGCGTGGCGGCCAGCGGCTCTTCCTTCCCCGCACCGATCTGCGGATCGAGCCCGGCGATCTCCTGCTCGTTGATGCCGGCACCGCCGCGCTGCGCCGGCTGGTGGCCGCGGGCGCCCTCGACTGGGCGGCGCAGGCCGCGTCCGTGCAGGCGGTGGTCATGCCGGAAAGCCCCGCCATCGGCTCGCGGCTGGCCACGGTGGCCGCGTTCGGTCCGGGGGTCACCGTGGTTGCGGTCTCGCCGCAGGCGCGGCGCATCGAAGGCTCGCTCGGCGATATCCAGCTCTCCATCGGCGACATCGTCCATCTCGCCGGCGACCGCGCCGCAATCGACCGCGCGCTCCGGCAGGCCGATCTGCTGCCGCTCGACGGCTCGCGCGAAGCAGCCTCCGAACCCGCGACCGGCGGAACCTTCGCGCTGGCCGCTTTTGTCGCGGGCATCCTGCTCTCGGCGGTCGCAGGGCTGGCGCCGCACCTCGCCTTCGGGCTGGTCGTGCTGGCGCTGGTCGCCGGCGGCACGCTCAACCTGCGCACCGCCCTGCCGCAGCTCAACTGGCCGATCCTGTTGATGCTGGCGGCGATGATCCCGCTCGGCACCGCCGTCGCCACGACTGGCGCCGCCCAGGTCCTGGCTGAAGCGCTGCTCGCTTCCATGCCGCAGGGCAGCGCCGCCGCCCTCACCGGCGCCATGCTCGTGCTGGCCATCGCCGTCACGCCCTTCGTCAACAACGCCTCCACCGCCCTCGTCCTCGGCCCCATCGCCGTCGCCGTCGCGGGCGCGGCGGGCATCGACCCGCGGCCGCTGCTGCTGGCGGTTGCCATCGGCGCCTCCATCGACTTCCTCACCCCCTTCGGCCATCACAACAACACGCTGGTCATGGGGCTGGCGGGCTATCGCTTCAGCGACTTCCTCAAGGCAGGCTGGCCCGTCACCCTCGCCGCCGCGGCCGCCGCCTTCGCCGTGCTGGCCGCCTAGCAACGGCCTGGTTGTCGCGCGCGCCCACGCTGCTGCCCCTCATGTGAAATCTGCAACGCCCTTCCGGTCTTTGCATTGGAGATCGGACACCGGCCGTCTAACGATGATCGTCAAAGGGAGGACCCCGCCGGTGGATGCAGGCCAGATCGCAGCGCAAAGCTATCGCCTCGAGCGCGACAACGGCCACGTCCTGCATGTCGAGCATCACGGCAGCCGCGACGGCATACCCACGGTCATCCTCCACGGCGGCCCCGGTGCGGGCCTCTCCTACCGCCAGTTGCAGACGATCGACCTCGACCGCCACATGGTAGTGCTCTTCGACCAGCGGGGCGCCGGCCGCTCCACCCCCAGCGCCTCGCTGGAAGCCAACACGACGGCGCATCTGGTTGCAGACCTCGACGCCATCCGCGAAATGTTCGGCTTCGACAAATGGATCGTCGCCGGCGGGTCGTGGGGCAGCACGCTCGCGCTGGCCTACGCCCAGGCCCATCCGGACCGCGTGTCTGCCATCCGGCTCTACGGCGTCTTCCTCGCAAGCCGGGAGGAGATCGACTGGTGGTTCCAGGGGCTGGCCACCGTCTTCCCCGACCATTGGGAGGATTTCGCCGCCCATGTCACGCCGGCCGAGCGCGCGGACCTGTGCGCGGCCTATTACAACCGGCTCACCTCGCCGGACGCGGAGACCGCGATGGCCGCGGCCTATGCGCTGCGGCTGTTTTCCGGCCGCACCCAGACGCTGGAGCCCGCCGAGAACCATATCCACGACCTGCTGGCGTCGCCCGAGAAGGTGCTCGCCGTCGCCCGCCTGTTCACGCACTACTGCATGCACCGCGCCTTCATGCGCGGCGGCGAACTGCTGGCCGGCCTCGACCGCATCCGCCACATCCCGGCCGAGATCGTTCAGGCCCGCTACGACATGGTCACGCCCATGCGTTCCGCATGGGCCTTGCACCGCGCCTGGCCCGAGGCCTCCTTCAGGGTGGTCACGCTTTCCAACCACACCTGCACGGAGCCGATGCTGGGCGCGCTGCGCGCGGCTATGGACCGGCTGACCGAGGTGGCCGGCATGTCGCGCGACGACGGCGCCGCCTCGCAGCGAACCGCACACATCAAGGCTTGAAGGGGGATCACATGAACATGTTGCGCAAGAAGACCGTCACTTCCGCCGCCGGCGCTCTGGCGCTGGCCGCTTTCGGCCTGCCGGCGCTCGCCGACAACCGGCCCGAGACGATGGTCATGGCGTGGAACGTCGACGCCATCTCCAGCTTCGACCCGGCCCAGGCGGCCGACGCCGTCACCGCCGAGCTGCTGCAGAACATCTGCGACCGCCTCGTCGACATCGATCCCGACGATGAATCCAGGGTCGTCCCCGGCGTCGCCGAAAGCTGGAAGGTGTCGGAAGACGGCCGCGCCATCACCTTCACGCTGCGCGAAGGCATGAAGTTCCCGTCCGGCCGCGTCGCCACCGCGCAGGACATGGCCTGGTCGCTCCAGCGCATCGTCAAGATCGGCCTCGGCGCCGCGTCGGCCATCACCGAATACGGCTTCAACAAGGACAATGTCGAAACCGCCATCACCGCGCCCGACGACCGCACCCTGGTGATGACCTTTGACAAGCCCTATCCGCCCTCGCTCGTTCTGCAGGGCGTGGCGGCCTTCTACGTGGCCTCGCTGGTCGACCGCGAAACCGTCATGGCTGCCGCCGTCGATGGCGATCTCGGCAACAAATATCTCGGCACCCGTACCGAATGCGTCGGCCCCTACCGGCTGGTGCGCTGGAACCCCGGCGAGGTCGTGGTGCTGGAGCGCAACGAGGACTATTACGGCGCCAGGCCGGCGATGCGTCAGATCATCGTGCGCCATGTCGTGGAGACCGGCACCCAGCGCCTCATGCTCGGCAAGGGCGACATCGACGTTGCGCGCGACCTCACGCCCGAGGACATTTCCGACCTCAGCCAGAGCCCGGACATCCGCGTCGTCACCACCTACAAGCCGCAGATCACCCATCTGGCGCTGAACAACGCCAACGAGGCGTTCGCGAAGCCTGAGGTCAGGCTCGCTCTGCGCTACCTGCTCGACTACGACGCCATGCAGGAGAGCTTCCTCAAGAATATCGGCGTGATGCGCGCCTCGCCGGTGCAGCTCGGCGCCTTCGGCGCGCTCGACGCGGAGGAAGGCCAGCCCTTCAGCCTCGACGTCGAAAAGGCAAAGACCCTGCTGGCGCAGGCCGGCTACCCCGATGGCTTCGAGACGAAGATGATCATCGGCACCCACTCCTACGCCATGCCGATCGCCCAGCATTTCCAGGAAAACGCCGCGAAGGCCGGCATCAAGGTGTCGATCGAGCGCATGGCCAACGCGCAGCTCTTCTCGCGCATACGCGGCCGCGATTTCGAGCTCGGCATCATGAGTTGGCAGACCTCGGTGGGCGACGCCCACGGCATGCTGTCGCGCCAGGTCTACAATCCCGACAACTCGGCCGAGGCCAAGCTGTCGCAATATCCGAGCTGGCGTTCCTCCTACTTCTCGCAGGACATGAACACCCGCGTGATGGACGCCCTGGTCGAGAAGGACGATGCACGCCGCGCCGAGGCCTATCGCCTGATCCAGCAGGAGATGATGCAGCAGGGCCCGCAGGTCTACGTCTTCCAGACCACGCAGAACGCCGCCACCCGCGCCACCCTCAAGGATTGGCGATTCAACAGCTACCGCGTCTACTATAACCTGGTCTCGAAATAGGCTGGGGCTCAGGGCCGGGCCGTCGCGCAAGCGACGGCCTGCCAAGGCGCATGATGTGGGGGATCAGGCGATGACGGCGTCCGTGCTTTCCAGCCTGCGCAGTGGCAGGTCCACGCGCCTGCTAGGCCGGCTGGCGGTTGCGGGGCTGTCGGTCGCCGTCACCCTGCTCGGGCTGGTGATGCTCACCTTCTTCATCGGCCGCATGCTGCCGCTCGATCCCGTCATCAAGATCGTCGGCGAAAACGCCACCCAGGAAGCCTATGACAGGGTCTACCTGCAGCTCGGGCTCGACCAGCCGCTTGTGGTGCAGTTCCTTTCCTATCTGAAGAGCGCGCTCACCCTCGATCTCGGCAACGCGCTCACCTCCGGCCGCCCGGTGGTGGAAGACATCGCCCGCGTATTCCCCGCAACGGTCGAGCTCGCCACCGTGGCCATGATCATCGGCACCGGGCTCGGTGTGCCGCTCGGCGTGTTCTCCGCCATGCACGCCAACAGCGCGCTCGACCACGTGGTTCGCACACTCTGCCTCATCGGCTATTCGGCGCCCAATTTCTGGCTCGGGCTGATGGGCCTGATGGTGTTCTATGCCGGGCTCGGCTGGGTGTCGGGGCCGGGCCGCATCGACATCATGCACGAATATTCGATCGACATCAGGACCGGCTTCCTGCTCTACGACACGCTGCGGGCCGGCGACATGGCCGCCTTCCGCTCCGCCGTCTCGCACATCGTGCTGCCCGCCTCGATCCTGGCCTTCGGCGCCATGACCTATATCAGCCGCATGACGCGCAGCTTCATGGCCGCGCAGCTCACCCAGGAATATGTCATCACCGCCCGGGTCAAGGGCCTGTCCTGGCGCCGCACCGTGTGGGTTCATGCCTTCCGCAACATCGGCGTGCAGGTGCTCACCGTCTGTGCGCTCTCCTACGCCTTCCTGTTCGAGGGCGCGGTGCTGACGGAAACCGTGTTCGCGTGGCCTGGCTTCGGCCGCTACCTCACCACGGCGCTGATGGCCGGCGACATGAACGCCGTCGTCGCCTGCACCCTGCTGGTCGGCCTCATCTTCGTCCTGATCAACCTGCTGTGCGACCTGCTCTACCGGGTTTTGGACCCGCGGACGCGATGAGGAACCCGCGTCTTGGCTGACACCGCACTGCTTCCGCGCCTCAGGACCTACCTCGACGCGCCGGCGCCCGCCTCCGCAAGGCAGGCGCGCGCACAGCAATTCGTCCGCTCCTGGCGCCGCTTCGCCGCCAACCGGTCGGCGCTCGCCGGCTTCTGGTTCGTTGTGCTGCTGGTGCTGGTGGCGGCCTGCGCGCCGTGGATCGCCACGCACGATCCGTTCGCCCAGTCGCTGGCCGAGCGTCTGCGGCCGCCCTCGTCGCAGCACTGGCTGGGCACCGACGAGCTGGGGCGCGACATGTTCAGCCGGCTGGTTCACGGCACCCGCATCACGCTGTACATCGCATTGCTCACGGCGGTCATCGTCGGCCCCGTCGGGCTGGTGGTGGGCACGGTCGCCGGCTATTTCGGCGGCTGGGTCGACCTCGTGCTCATGCGCGTGGTCGACGTGTTCCTCGCCTTCCCCAGCCTCGTTCTGGCGCTGGCCTTCGTCACCGCGCTCGGGCCCGGGCTCGAAAACGCCGTCATCGCCATCTCGCTGTCCATGTGGCCGCCCATCGCCCGGCTCGCCCGCGCCGAGACGCTCACCATCCGCGGCTCCGACTATGTCGCGGCCATGCGGCTGCAGGGCGCATCGGCGTTGCGCATCATCTGGTCCGACGTGGTGCCCATGTGCCTGCCTTCCGTCGTGGTGAGGGTCACGCTCAACGTCGCCACCATCATCCTCACCGCCGCCGGTCTCGGCTTCCTCGGCCTCGGCGCGCAGCCGCCCAGCCCCGAATGGGGCGCCATGCTGTCCACCGGCCGCGAATACATGATGGGCAGCTGGTGGATAGCCGCCGTGCCGGGCCTCGCCATCCTGCTGGCCAGCCTCGCGGTCAATCTGGTGGGCGACGGCCTGCGCGACGTGCTGGACCCGCGCCATGATTGAGCCGTACCGCGCCCCCGCCGAACCGCTGATCGAGGTGGCCGGCCTGCGCATCCGCTTCGCCGGCAACCGCCACGGCCCGGACGCCGTGCGCGGCGTCTCCTTCACCGTCGGGCGCGAAAAGGTCGGCATCGTCGGCGAAAGCGGCTCCGGCAAGTCGCAGACCGGGCGCGCCCTGCTCCGCCTCACGCCGAAGGCCGCGCGCATCTCGGCCGACAGGCTCGCCTTCAACGGCGAGGACCTGCTGGCGGCCAGCGAGACGCGCATGCGCCAGATCCGCGGCCGCGGCATCTCCATGATCCTCCAGGATCCCCGCTTCTCGCTCAACCCGCTGATGCGCGTCGGCGACCAGATCGTGGAAGCCTATCGCCAGCACCGCAGCATCGACCGTGCGGCCGCGAGGCAGCGCGCGCTGGAGATGCTGGAAGCCGTCCATATCCGCGACGCCGCGCGCGTGTTCGACCTCTATCCGCACGAGGTTTCGGGCGGCATGGGCCAGCGCGTGATGATCGCCATGATGCTGATCCCGGAGCCCGACATCATCATCGCCGACGAGCCGACCTCCGCGCTCGACGTCACCGTGCGCCGGCAGGTGCTTGCCATCCTCGACGAGCTGGTGGCGCGGCGCAATGCCGGCCTCATCTTCATCAGCCACGACCTGAACCTCGTGTCGGCCTTCTGCGACCGCATCCTCGTCATGTATGCCGGCCGCGTCCTCGAGGAGCTGGGTGCCCGCGACCTGCGCCACGCACGCCACCCCTACACCCGCGCCCTGCTCGACAGCCTGCCCCGCCTCGACCGCGCGTCCGACGAGCTGCGTGTGCCCTCCCGCGATCCCGCTTGGCTCGACGGGCCGGTCTACCGCTACGGGGTCGAGCATGCCGTCTAGGCCGATCCTGGAGGTCAGCGACCTCGACATAGCCTTCGGCCGGGACGAGCGCCGCCACCGCGTCGTCGAGGATGTCAGCTTCGCGCTGCCGGCCGGCGGCTGCTACGGACTGATCGGCGAATCCGGCTGCGGCAAGTCGACCGTGCTGCGGGCGATCGCCGGTCTGAACACCGACTATGCCGGTGAAATCCGCTTCGACGGTTCCGTGCTGGGCGCGCAGCGGCCGCCCGCCTTCCGGCGCCGCGTGCAGATGGTGTTCCAGGACCCCTACGCCTCGCTGCACCCGCGCAAGATCGTGGAGAAGACGCTGGCAGAGCCGCTGGCGATCCACGGCTTCGGCGACGCCAATGCGCGCATCGACCGGGCGCTCGCCATGGTCGGCCTTGGCGCCGGCTTCCGCTACCGCTACCCGCATCAGCTCTCGGGCGGCCAGCGCCAGCGCGTGGCCATCGCCCGCGCGCTCATCATGGAGCCGCAGGTACTGCTGCTGGATGAGCCGACATCGGCGCTCGACGTGTCGGTGCAGGCGGAAATCCTCAACCTGCTCAAGCGCATCCGCGCCGAGCAGGGGCTCAGCTACTTGCTGGTCTCGCACGACCTCGCCGTCATTGCCCATGTCTGCGAGCGCATAGGCATGATGCGGCACGGCCGCATCGTCGAGGAGATGACGCCGGCAGATATACGCGCCGGTCGGGCCCGCGAGCCCTACACGCGTGAATTCCTCGACGCGAGCGCCGCCTTCGCGCGCGCGCTGGAGGATCGGCCATCGACGGAGAATGCATTCGAATGACCATGCTGCCTGCAGACCCGTCGCGAATGCTCGGCGATCTCGACGCGCTGCGCCGCATCGGCGCAGACGGGCAGGGTGTGCGCCGGCCGGCCTTCGGCGACGCCGACATTGCCGCGCGCGTCTGGCTCGCCGGCCGCATGCGCGACGCCGGCCTGGAGCCGGTGGTCGACGAATGGGGCAACCTCTTCGGCCTGCCGCCGGGCGAGGCCCCCTGCATGCTGGTCGGCTCGCACACCGACACGCAGCCGCTCGGCGGCTGGCTCGACGGCAGCTACGGCGTGATCTGCGCCCTCGAGCTTGCCCGTGCCGCGGTCGCAGCCGGCGGGCCGAGGCTGGCGGTGGTGTCGTTCCAGGACGAGGAGGGCCGCTTCGGCGGCCTCACCGGGAGCTCCGTCTGGTCCGGCGCCGTCTCGCGGGAAGCGGCCGACGCGCTGGTGGATGCCGGGGGCGTCAGGCTCGCCGCGGCGCGGCGCAGGGCCGGCGAGATCGCGCCAATGGCAAGCGTGCCGCACAGCCGCTTCAGCGGGTTCATCGAGCCGCATATCGAGCAGGGCCCCGTGCTCGACGGCAGCGGCGAATGCCTCGCCGTGGTCGATTCCATCGCCGGGGTGCGGAGCTACGCCGCCATCTTCGAGGGCGAGGCAAACCACGCGGGCACCACGCCGATGGCCCTGCGGCGCGATGCCTCGCGCGCCATGCTGGCCTTCGGCGCGGCGCTGGATCGCGCCTTCGCGGAAGCGGCCGGCGACAGGACTGTGTGGACGATGGGCCGCATCGTGGTGGAGCCCAACGCGCCTTCGGTCATCCCGTCGTCGGCAGCCCTGTCCATCCAGTTCAGGGACACCGATCGCGCCCGGCTGGAGGCGCTGGCCGCGCTCGTGCAGCCCTGCGCCGATCAGGCCGCCCGCGCAGCCGGCCTCGGCGTCGAGGTCATGCCCGGCTTCGCCGCCGATCCGGTGGCGATGGACGCGACCCTGGTCGAAGGCCTGGCCGCGGCCTGCGAGGCGGTCGCACCCGGCCGCTGGCGGCGCATGCATTCGGGCGCGCTTCACGACGCCACGCATGTCAGCCGCGTCATGCCGGCCGCGATGCTCTTCGTGCCGTCGATCGGCGGCATCAGCCACAATCCGGCGGAGGACACTGAGCGCCTTCATCTCGGCCTCGGGCTCCTCGCGCTCGCCCGCGCGGTCGAAAATTTCCAGACGCGCGGATAGCCGCACCGCGCCCGTGCGGCAGGAGCCTGCGCTGGCCCGCTACCGTTCCCCGGCGCGGCCTTCCAGCATCTCGCCCAGCGACTTCCAGAACCGCCTCGCATAGGGCGGCAGGCTGATCGCCCGCAGGATGCGGATTTCGATGTCGACCTCGGTCTCCGCTCCGCCGACCCTCACCAGCTGGCCGCTGTCCAGCTCGGCCTTCACGCTGCCCAGCGGCAGCAGGGCCACGCCCTCCCCCGTCATCACCATCGACTTCAGCATGACCACCATCGAGTTTTCCCACACGGGGTTCAGCTTGTCGCCCAGCCCTTCCACCAGCGGCCGCACCGCCTGCCCCAGGAAACTGCCCGCCGAATAGCTGAAGAAGGGAACCCTGCTTCGGTTCTCCAGCGACCAGAGCGGATCGCCGTCCGGCCCAGGCCGGCTCACCAGCACGATCTTCTCGTCCTTGAGCTTGTACGACGCGTTGTTCCGCAGCAGCGCCATCTCGTTGACGTTCGAGCCCCAGAACGTGATCAGGAAATCCGCCTTCCCGTCCACGAAGAATTTTACGATGTTGGCATAGTTGCTCTCGGTGTCGGCCAGCTTCACGTCCCAGTCTTCGCCACGGTCTTTCAGGTCCGCCATCAGCGGCATGAACACCGGCGTCACCAGCGCGCTCAGCACCACCATGCCGATCGTGTGTTGCTTCTGCGAGATCTCGGCCGTGCCGACGGCGCGTATCTCGTTAGCGAACTCCACGATGCGGATCGCCATCGGCAGGATCTGTTCGCCCGCCTCGGTCAGCGCGACCGGCTGGATCGAGCGGTCGAACAGCCGCGCCCCCGCCCATTCCTCCAGCGACGAGATGCGCCGGCTCAATGCCGATTGCGAGATGTTGCGCGCATTCGCCGTCTCGGTGAACGACCGGCTGGATGCCAGATGCGCGAAATCCTCGATGACCCTGATGTCCAATGCCCTCGACCCCGAATTCGTATCCCGCCGTCCCCCGCCAGCCGTGCAAACCGTCATGCGGCAATCGCAACCATCGGCGGCCCGCAGCCTCGCACCCGGATCGATTTCAGACAAGGTGACGAACATCATGACAATTGGACAGGCCGTGAAAGGCGGCGGCTCCTTCCTTGCGAGCCCATCCCTTTCCGTGCAGAGGTCCCGCTGTCGCCCGCCCCGCTCGCCTTGCGCCGGAACAACCGCGCCCCTCGGCGGTTATGGCGGCGGCGAAGGTCCGGGCCCGGCGCGGTCGCCGGTATGCGTCGCGCCGCGCGCTGCGCTGGAGGATTGGGGATCACGGCCTTTTCGATACCCGTCGCCATTCGCACCGGCTACTATCCTGAATTCGAACCGCCGTTTCGGCATGGCGATGACGGGGCTCGCGCGCCGGCCGCGATTGCCGGTTCCGGTGCGGGTGGCGCGCCGGGTCTGCTGATGATGGGGAGTTGAGCCGATACAGGGGACAGCAGCGCAGTGCTAGAATGGCTCATCTCTACGATACCTCTGTGGAAGGCGCTGCACCTCGTCGCGCTAGCCATTTGGTGCGGCGGCCTGATCGTGCTGCCGATGATGCTGTCGCTGCACGATCCCGCCGTCTCGCAGGATGACTACCGCATCATCCGCCACAGCACGCACCTCGCCTACACCATGGTCGTCACGCCGGCGGCCGTCATCGCCGTCATCGCCGGCACCTGGCTGATCTTCCTGCGCGAGGCCTTCGTGCCGTGGCTCTTCGCCAAGCTGGTCTTCGTGGCCCTGCTGCTGGCGCTGCATGCCTGGACCGGCCGCAGCATTGTGCGGCTGGCGGAGGAGCCGGGCACGCACAGGCCGCCGAGCCCGTATCTGCCGGGCGCCGCCGTCATTGCCTGCACCGTCGCCATCCTGCTGCTGGTGCTGGGCAAGCCTGCGCTCGATTGGCTCGTTCTGCCGGAGTGGCTGTCGACGCCGCGCGGCGGTCAGTTGCCCTTCGAAATCCCCAACCGATAGTCGAAGACGAGCTTGCCGCCATGCCAGCCCGTGAAACCCACCACCACCACGCTCAGTGCCGACAGCAATATGCCGTAGGGCAGCACCGCGCTCTCATATCCGTGCAGCCGGTATCCCCAGTTTGCGCCCAGCAGCGAAAGCAGCGTCACCGCGATGATGAAATGCGTCCAGGCGGCCGCCCGCGCGCGTATGCCCGGCACCAGCAGCAGCTCCGCCGTTCCCGAGAGGCCGGCGAACATGCCGAACAGGAACCCGGCGCCCACCGCCCACATCGCGGCCCGCGCCCAGAACGGATCGCCCGTCCACCAGTACAGCGCGTCGGCGCCGAAGGTGCAGAACGTCAGCGCGACGGGAAACGCCACGCTCATCGCGTGGATGGGGTGGCCGAGAATGGCGATGCGCGATTCCGTGTCCTCGAAGCCGGGCGTCTCCGCGACCGGGTCGATCAGCTTCTCGTCCTCGCCCTTGATCTCCTGCGCCGCCACGGTGTTCGCCTCCTGCAATCCTGCCTGATCTGCACAACGGTCGTCGCCGCGTCGGGTTGCGCCGGGCCGCTGTCCTCGCTCGATCCCGCCGGCCCGGCGGCAAGGTCGATCGCGACACTGTGGTGGGTGATGCTGGCGGCTGCAACTCCCATCTTCCTGCTGGTCATGGCGCTGCTCGCGCTGGCATTCCGCCGCCGGCCGGCGGCGCAGGCCGCCGCCCCGGCCGGCGAGCGCGTGTGGATCGTCGGGCTTGGCCTCGCTTTCCCGGTCGCGGTGCTTGCGGCCCTCCTCGTCTACGGCCTCTGGGTCGGCGAGCGCCTGCTGCCGCGCGACGCGCCCGACATCGCGCGCGTGCATGCCGAAGCGCGCCAATGGTCGTGGACCTTCGCCTATGATGACGTGCCCGGCCGCACCACCGAAAACGTGCTGCACATCCCCGCCGGCCGCGCGGTCGACGTGTCCATCACCACGGCCGATGTCATCCACAGCTTCTGGGTGCCGCGCCTTGCCGGCAAGCTCGACGCCATCCCCGGCCACGTCAACGTGCTGCGGCTGCAGGCCGACCAGCCGGGCAGCTATTTGGGCGTCAGCGCCGAATTCAGCGGCCCCGGATACGGACGGCACGTCTTCACCGTGGTCGCCCACGCGCCCGACGCATGGCAGCAGTTTCTGGAGGCGGATGAATGAACGCGCTGGCCCGCCACCGCAAGCTGACCGCCATCTGGGCTTCCCGCCCGGGCTGGACCGGCCTGTTGTCCACGGTCAACCACAACGATGTCGGCCGCATGTTCCTGGTCACGGCCTTCTTCTATTTCATCGTCGGCGGCATCCTCGCCATGCTCATCCGGGCCCAGCTCGCCACGCCGCATTCCGCTTTCGCCGGTCCGGAGATTTACAGCCAGCTCTTCACCATGCATGGCACCATCATGATGTTCCTGTTCGCGATCCCCGCGATCGAGGGCATGGCCATCTACCTCTTGCCCAAGATGCTCGGCACCCGCGACCTCGCCTACCCGCGGCTCAGCTCCTACGGCTACTGGTGCTATTGCTTCGGCGGGGGGATGCTGCTGGTCTCGCTGCTGTTCGGCATCGCGCCGGATGGCGGCTGGTTCATGTACCCGCCGCTCACCGGCAGGGTTCATTCGCCGGGCATCAACACCGATTTCTGGCTCATCGGCATCACCTTCGTCGAAATCTCCGCCATCTGCGCCGCGGTCGAGTTCACCGTGTCGATCCTCAGATACCGCGCGCCGGGCATGTCGCTCGCCAGGATGCCGATCTTCGCCTGGTACATGCTCGTCGTCTCGCTGATGATCCTCACCGGCTTTCCGCCGCTCATCCTGGGCTCGATCCTGCTGGAGCTGGAGCGCGCTTTCGGCATGCCCTTCTTCCAGGTCGATCTCGGCGGCGACAGCCTGCTGTGGCAGCACCTGTTCTGGCTGTTCGGCCATCCCGAGGTCTACATCATCTTCCTGCCGGCGGCGGGCGTCATCTCCACCATCATCCCGGCCCTGTCGTCGACCACGCTGCTCGGCTACCGCTGGGTCGTGGCGGCCACCGTGTCGCTTGCCATCCTCAGCTTCGGGCTGTGGGTCCACCACATGTTCACCACCGGCATCCCGCACCTGGGCCTGGCCTTCTTCTCGGCCGCCTCCACCCTCGTGGCGGTGCCGACTGCGGTGCAGGTGTTCGCCTGGATCGGCACGCTGTGGAAGGGCACGCCGCGCCTGCGGCTGCCCATGCTGCACATACTCGGCTTCTTCGCCACCTTCGTCATCGGCGGGCTCACCGGCGTCATGGTCGCCGTGGTGCCGTTCGACTGGCAGGTCCACGACACCGCCTTCGTCACCGCGCACCTCCACTACGTGCTGTTCGGCGGCTTCGTCTTTCCCATCCTCGCCGGCATCTACTACTGGCTGCCGCTCGCCACCGGCCACAAGCGCTACTTCAAGCTGGGCGAGGTCGCCTTCGCGCTGATCTTCGTCGGCTTCCATGTCACCTTCCTGGCCATGCACTGGGTGGGCCTCATGGGGCAAAGGCGCCGCATCTCCACCTACGCGCCCGAGGATGGCTGGACCGCCATCAACCTCATCTCCTCGGTCGGCGGTTTCGTGCTCACCTTCGGTCTCGCCATCGTTCTGATCGAGGTCGTGCTGCATCTCCTCGTGCGCCACCGCTCGGTCCGCAATCCCTGGCGCGCCGGCACGCTCGAATGGGCCACCACCATGCCCGCCCCGGCCTACAATTTCGCCAGCCTGCCGCATGTGGAATCGCGCGAGCCGCTGTGGGACGATCCCGCCCTCCCCCATCGCATCGCGCGCGGCGAGTTCTACCTCGCCGACGCGCAGGCCGGGCGCCGCGAGAGCCTCGTCGTCGATGTCGCGACCGGCGCGCCGCAGCAGCACGTGATCTATCCCACCAACACCTATCTCCCGATCGTTCTGGCGGCGACCACCGGCCTCTTCTTCCTCGCCATGCTGGTCAAGGCCTACTGGCTGGCCCCGGTGGCGGTTGCCGGGGTGGCGGTGCTGGCCATGCGCTGGGTGTGGGCGCTTGGCTTCCGCCATGACCTGGGAGACCAGAGCGTGGGCCGGGACCTGCTCCTGCCCAACAGCGGCGAGGTCGACCGCCCGCCCGGCTGGTGGGGTTCGGCATTCCTGCTGGTTGCCGACGCCACCCTCTTCGGCTCCCTGCTTTTCGGATACGCCTTCCTGTGGACCGTCGCGCCCGGCTGGCCGCCGCCCTCCTTCATCGGGCTCTCGCTCGTCGTGCCGCTCTGCGCGCTGGCTGGCATCGCCGCGGCAGGCGCCGGCACCGCGACCGCCCTTCGCGCCAACCGCGCCGGCGCAAGCCCGGTTCCCGGCCTTCTCGCCGCGCTCGCGGGGACCGTCCTTGTCGCGGCCGGTTTCGTCGTCTTCCTGGCCGGCGCGCCGGCCTTCGCTTCGCATGCCTACGGCGCCACGCTGTGGGTGCTGGGCGGCTACGGCCTCGTCCACGCGCTCGTGCCCGCGCTCATGCTGGTCTTCCTGCTCCTGCGCCATCGGGCCGGCTTCATGTCGGCGCGCCGCCGTGCCGAACTCGCTGTCGTCCCGCTCTGGATCGGCTACCTCGCCGTCACCAGCCTGCTCATCCTGCTTGGCGCCTATCTGCCCGGACTGGCGGCATGACCGACCTCCTGCGCATCCTCGTCTCGCCGGTCGCGTGGCTTGCGACGTTCAGCGCGGTCTACGGGCTGCACGGCCTGCTGTGCGAAGCCGCGCCGGCCGGCGCCGTGCTCGGCATGTCCTGGTCGCGCCTGCTGCTCGTCGCCGCATTCGCGCTCGCCACGCTGCTCCAGGCAGGCCTGCTGGCCATGCTCTATTCCGCGCGTTTCGGCTCCGCGCCCGGCTTTGCCCGCACGGTCAGCCTCGCGAGCGGCTGGGTGGGCCTGCTCTCCACACTGTGGACGTTGTTGCCCACGCTGGCGATCTCCACATGCGCATGAGCCGGGCCTGGCCGCTGGCGGCCGGCCTGCTGCTGCTGGTCTGGCTCTGGCTGGGCCCGCTGCCCGAAATGGCGCGCCGGGCCTTCTCGCCCCACATGATCCTCCATCTGGGCGTCTCGGTGGTCGCGGCCCCGCTCGTCGTCATCGGCCTGCTGCGTCTGGCTCCGCGCGCCCGGGCGCCGCGCAATGTGGTGCCCTGGGCGCTGGCCGCATCCCTCTTCGAGTTCGTGGTGGTCTGGGGGTGGCACGCGCCGGCCATGCACGAAGCCGCCGCCCGCCGGGGCGACGTGTTTGTCCTCCAGCAGGTCAGCTTCCTCGCCGCCGGCCTCCTTCTGTGGTGGACCTGCCTCGCCGGCAGCAGCACCGGCGAGCGCGCGGTCGGCGGCCTCGCAATGCTGGTCACCTCCATGCACATGGCCATGCTGGGCGTCCTGCTGGTGGTCGCGCCGGCGCTGCTCTATGCGCCGCAGTTCTGCCTGGGCGCATTCGGCCTCGACCCGCTCGCCGACCAGCAGCTCGGCGGCGGGCTCATGGCGCTGCTCGGCGCCCTGCCTTTCGTGCTGGGCGGCGCCTGGCTCGCCGCCCGCCTCGCCGCGCAATCGTAGGCCGCCTGCGTTCCCCTAGGGATTGCGCTCTTCGGCATTGCGGATGGCGGCGTCGACCGTCTGCGAGGTGTGGAAGTGCAGATGCTGGCGCGCGGTGTCGCTGAGCGAGTCGGGATGCTTCATCACCTTGCCCGCCTCGTAGGCCCTCACCACTGCCGGCCGCTCGCGAATTTCAAGGAACCAGCGCTTCACATGCGGAAAGTCGTCCAGGTTCTGCTGCTGGGTCTCGTGCCCTCTGATCCAGGGATAGGTCGCGATGTCCGCGATCGAATATTCGTCGGCGACGAATGCGCGGTCGGCGAGGCGCTTGTTGAGAACGCCGTAGAGACGGTTCGTCTCGTTCCAGAACCGCTTGATCGGGTACGGGTGCTTCTCCTTGGCGTAGTATCCGAAATGATTGCTGTTGCCGGCGTTCGGGCCCAGGCCTGCAACCTGCCAGAACAGCCATGACAGCGCTGCCGCCCGGCGAGCCGGATCCTCGGGCATGAGCTGGCCGGCCTTCTCGGCGAGGTGGAGCAGGATTGCGCCGGATTCGAACAGCGACAGCGGCGCGCCCCCGCGTGCCGGCGCATGGTCGACGATGGCCGGTATCCGGTTGTTGGGCGATACCTCGATGAATTCCGGCCTGAACTGGTCGCCTTGGGTGATGTCTACCACCTTCACCCGGTAGTCCATTTTCAGTTCTTCCAGGCAGATCAGGATCTTGTGCCCGTTCGGCGTGGGAAAGAAGAAGAGTTCGATCACGAGATGCTCCAATCACTCATGGTGAAACTGCATGATCAGCGTGCCCTGATCATCCACGGTGCAGGTCGCACCCGGACCGGCAACGACAGTCGATTCCCGCTCCTCGAAGATCGCAGGCCCCGCAAAGGTGTCGCCCGCCTTCAGCGCATATCTGTCGAACACCGGCACGTCCTCGTAGGACCGCGTCGCCGCCATGTAGACCTGGCGGGTGCCTTTCTGCCGCTGGTCGCGGCCGTCATGGTCGTTCACCTGCAGGCTCAGCCCGTCGGGCACGCTTGCGCGCTCCGTTGACCGCAGCCTCAGCGCCGTCAGCTCGATGCCCGTATTGGTTGGCGCGCGGCCATAGGCCCGCTTGTATGCATCGAGAAAGGCCGAGACGATGGTCGAGGCAGACTTCACCGCCGGGATTCCCTCCGGCAGCAGCACCGAAATCTCGAAGCCTTGGCCCAGGAACCGCGCATCCACCACCAGCTGGTGCTCCACGCGCTCGGGCGAGGCGCCGGCACTGGCCAGCATCCCGTCGGCCTCGTCGCGCATGCTGGCAACGATCGCGTTCATCGCGTCGAGATCGAGCGCGTCCACCAGTACCGTGTAGCCGCGCACCAGCTCCACGCGCGGCGCGGCTATGAGCAGGCCGATCGCCGAACCCACGCCTGACCCCAGCGGAGCGAGCACCTTGCGGCATCGCAGCTTCCTGGCAAGCCGGTCCGCATGCACCGGGCCTGCGCCGCCCGTCGCCACCATGGTCATCTCGCTCGGGTTGCGGCCGTGTTCAGACAGGTAGACCCGGATGGCGGACGCCATGTTCTCGGTGACGATCTCGATGATACCTTCGGCGATCTCGGCGACGGGAAGATTGAGCTTCGGGCAGATCTTGTCGCGGATGGCGGCCTCGGCCGCCTCCCGCTTCAGCGGCATCTCGCCGCCCAGGAAATAATTGGCGTTCAGGTAACCGAGCACGAGGTCGGCGTCTGTCACGGTCGGCTCATCGCCTCCGCGCCCATAGCAGGCAGGCCCCGGATCCGAGCCGGTCGAACGCGGGCCCACCCGCAGCAGTCCGAGCTCGTCCACATAGGCAGCAGACCCGCCACCGGCCCCGATCTCGATCAGGTCGACTGACGGCACCTTGAGAGGCAGGCCGGAGCCGCGCTGGAACCGTTTCAGTCGCGCCACTTCGAGTTCGTGCGCGATCATCGGGTTGCCTTCGGCAACCAGGCATGCCTTGGCGGTGGTTCCGCCCATGTCGAAGGCAAGCACCTCGCGGGCGCCCGCCAGCGTGCCGAAAAACCCCGCGGCCAGCGCGCCGCCTGCCGGCCCGGACTCCACGAAGTGCACGGGCAGTGCGCGCGCCGTGCTCACGCTCGCTATCCCGCCCAGCGACGACATCAGCTGCAGCGGCCCGTTGATCCCTAGTTCGTTCGCCCCATCCACCAGGCGCCCCAGATAGGCGTCGATCGCGGGCTTCACATAAGCATTCGCCGCCGTCGTCGTGGACCGTTCATATTCGCGAGTCTCGCGTGCAACCTCGTGCGACACGCTGATGGCGACGCCGGGGTGGCGGTTCTCCAGCAGCCGCTTTGCCTCCATCTCGTGGCTCGGGTTCGCATAGGCGTGCAGGAAGCAGATGGCGAGCGACTGGGCCCCCTTCTCCACCAGCGACGACGCGGCATCGAGCAGGCCCTGCTCGTCGAGCGGCGTCAGCACCTCGCCGCTGGCTGACATCCGTTCATCCACTTCCTCCCGCATCCAGCGGGGCACCAGCGGAGTGGGAAACTCAGCGAAGATGTCGAAGATGTTGTATCGCTTGCAGCGCGCGATCTCCAGGATGTCACGGCACCCGACGGTGGTGATCAGGCCGGTCCGCGCGCCCTTCCGCTCCACGATGGCGTTGGAAACGAGCGTCGTCGCATGGATAAACCGCTCGATCTGCGCTGCCTCGATACCCTGGCTGGAGAGCAGCGACCTGATCCCGTGCAGGACGCCGCGCGAAGGATCGTCGGGCGTGCTCAGCGTCTTGCCCAGGTGCAGCCGCTGCGTGGCGCGGTCCAGCAGTGCGATATCCGTGAACGTGCCGCCGATATCGGCGGAAATGGCGTAGCTCATTGCATGGCTCCAGCAGCGGTTCGTGCAATCAGGCCGGCCTTCATGTCGAAGGCGTCCGCCTCGACGCTTCGGTCATCAGCGCGGCCATAGCCGCCGCCGCCCGGAAGATGCATCTGCAGTCGGTCGCCCTCGGAAAGCTCCACGGGCACCTGGAAGTTGAAGGTCTTGCCGTTCAGGAGCACCATTCCGGACGCTCCGTCCCCGCCGCCGCGAAGGCCGCGGGCCGCGCCGCTCACCAGCGAGGGATAGATGGACATCCGGGCGGAGGAGACAGCGCCTATCTCGATCTCCACCACCTGCCCATGACCACCGCGCCACTGTCCCGTTCCGCCTGAATCCGGGCGCAGCTCCCGCCGCCGGAAGATGATCGGTGCCACCTGCTCTTGGATCTCGATCGGCGAATTCGCAGCGCTGGCCGGGAAGGCGATGCAGGACGGACCGTCATCGCCGCTTGCAGCACCCAGCCCGCCGAACTCGAAGTCGGTGAGGAAGAAGTTGCGCCCGTCCTTGCGCCGACCCGAGATCAGAAGCACCCATGGCGGCTGGCCCGACTGCGCCCTCACCCGCTCCGGCACCACCTGCCCCAGCGCGTCGAAGATCATCGTGGGCAGGCGGTGGGCGAACCAGTAGCGTACGCTCGTCGCCGCCGGATAGGTGGGGTTCAGCACCGACCCCTCGGGCGCCCTCACCTCGATCGGCCGGTAGCAGCCCTCATTGTTGGGCAGATGCGGGGCCAGCACGCATCTCAGCGCGTAGATCGTGTATGCCGTGGTGAAGGCGAGCACTGAGTTGCAGGGCGCGGCGACCTGCCTGCTGGTGCCCTCGTAGTCGACCACGATCTCGGCCTTGTCGCTGTCGATCGTCAGCGCCGCCTCGAGCTCCACCGGGTGATCCACCAGTTCGGTCAGGCTCAGCCGCTCACGATAGGTGCCGCTGCCGATATTGCGGATCGCGTCGCGCATCGCGTTTTCGGAGATCGTGTGGATCGCGTCGCCCACGTCGTCGAGCGACTCCAGCCTGAAGTCCGACATCAACTCGAGCACTCGCATCCCGGCAAGGTTGTTCGCCGCGATCTGCGCCTCGATGTCGCCGATCACTTCGTCCGGCATCCGCACGTTCTGCCGGATGAAGCTGTAGGCCGTCTGGTTGGCCTCGCCGGCGAGGTGGATCTTCATCGGCGGGATCTGCAGGCCCTCCTCGAATATCTCGCGATTGTCGAAGGAGCGGAGCCGGCCACCGATGTCGGGCGAATGCGCGGCCGACGCCGCATACCCGACGATCCGGCCGTCGCGGAAGATCGGCACCATGATGCAAATGTCGTTCAAATGCCCGGTCCCCATCCAGGGATCGTTGAGGACGAGGGCGTCGCCCGGCGACAGCTTCTCTGCCGGCAGATAGCGGAGGAAGTGGCGCACCGTGCGCGGCAGCGTCCAGGTGAACGAAGGCATGCTAGCTGCCGACTGCGCCAGCGCCAGCCCCCGCGCATCGGTCACGATGCAGGCGAAGTCGTTCGACTCGCGCACCACCGGCGAGAAGGCCGTGCGGTAAAGGACCGTTGCCGCCTCATCCAGCGCGTTGATCATGCGCGACCAGATGATCTCCAGCAGGATCCGATCTTCCAGAAATCTCATTGAGTTGTTCCTCAGGCCCTTGCTTGCCTTGCAATGTCCCTGACGGCGGCCGTGATAGACTGCGCGGCGAGGTCTAGCTCGGCTGATGTCATTGTCGTTGTTATTCCCAGCTTGCCGCCGGTTCCGATCAGCACCCCGTGGTTGCTGCAGGCGAGTTGCAGCAGCCGGTTTGCCTCATCGGCGTGGAGCGCAGGGCCCTCCGCTTCCGAGAGCCCTTCCAGCCTCATGCCGAACGCGGAGCCTTCGCCGGCCAGCGTCATGCGCAGCCCTTCGGCCGCGGCGGCCTTGCCGATCTGCTCTCGCAGCTGCTCTGCCGACCGGTCCATCCTGTCGATCGCCTCGCCTGTCAGATGCGTCAGCGCGGCAAGCCCCGCCGTGGCGGTCAGCACGTTGCCGTTGAACGACCCGCCCAGCACGAGCCTGTCCGGCCTTGCCGGGTCGGCCACTCCCATCACGTCCCCGCGGCCGCCGACGGCGCCCATGGGCAGGCCACCTCCAAGAAACTTGCCGAGCACCACGAGGTCCGGCTCGAGTCGGTACTTTTCGCTCGATCCTCCGACCGCGAGCCGGAACATCAGGCAGTCATCGAGGACGAAGAGCGCGCCCGCCGCCCTCGCCATGCTCTGCAGTTCCTGCAGGAAGCCGGGGGGCGGCACCTCGGCCACTCCGCTGAACTTGACCGCTTCGATGACGACGGCAGCGATCTGCCCCGGATGCCGGGAGAATGCCTCGGCGAAGCAAGCCGCGTCGCCGAACTCCGCCAGCAGCGTGCGGCCGGCAAGCTCGCCGCGCCCGTGCAGCCCCGCCTCCAGGTCGTCATAGGTGCCGTGATAGCCGCCGACCGCCTTCAGCAGCAGGGGGCGCCCCGTCGCATGCCTGGCGATCTTCGCCGCCACCATCGCTGCCTCGGTGCCCGAATTCGTGAACCGGATGAGTTCCAGCAGTGGCAGCCGCCGCTGCAGCAGTTCGGCAAACTCGATCTGCGGAAGCGAGGCCCCGGTCCATGCCGTGCCCTTCTCCGCCGCGCTTCGCAAGGCCTCGGTCACCGGCGCGAATGCATGCCCGTGGATGAGGGAAAGCCCGTTCTGCGCCAGGTCGATGTAGCGGCAGCCATCGACGTCCCAGACCGTGTTGCCCTCGCCCCTGTCGATCACCACCGGATATGGAGGGTGGTAACCGAAATTGCGCGTGCTGCCCCCTGGCATCACCGATTTCGCCCGCCCCGTCATCGATGCCGACCTCGGGGTGCGCGCGCGATACCGCGCCTCGATCTCTGTCATTGCAGGCCCTCGCTCCGGACTGCGGGCCTGATGAACCGCAGACGCGTCGAAACCGCCAGCACGAAGCCGGTGGAGATGGCGAAGAGCAGCCCGAGCCAGGAGATCGGATCGGTCCCGTGCAGCGACTGGCGTCCGGCATAGCCGAGAACGACGCAGGCGAGGCCAACCGCGGCCCACGCCAGGATGTCCCAGGCGTCCTTGGCCGGCTGCTGCGGTTCGTCGTCCGCCAGGCTGCGCAGGTCGAGCGTCTGCTCCGGCTCCGGCGTCGGCGCGGTGTTCTCTGCCGCCGAGGGGGCGGTTTGCGCCTGCGCTTCCTTGCGAATGGCGACGAATGCCGGCAGCAGCGCCACGCCAAGCAGGGCGACACCCACCGCCGCGAGCCACAGGTCCGGCACGATGAACATCGCCGTCGCGCCAACCAGCACCAGCCGCTGCCACACCTTCAGCGGTTGCAGCCAGTAGCCGGTGATCGCGGCCGACAGCGCCAGCAGGCCGATGCACGCCGTGCCGGAAACGGCCAGTATCTCGGCCCAGCTTCCGTCCATCAGGATGGCCGGCGCGTAGATGAACAGAAACGGTACCAGGTATGCGGCGATGCCCAGCTTGAAGGCGTGCATCATGGTCGAGAAGGGGTTGGCGGCCGCTATTCCCGCTGCGGCCACCGCGGCCACCGCGGTAGGCGGCGTGATATTCGACGCCACGCCGTAATAGAACGCGAACATGTGGGCGCCCATCGGGGTGACGCCGGCCGCCAGCAGCACCGGGATGATCGTGGCGACCAGCGTGATATACACCGCCGAGGCGGTGAGGCCGGTCCCCAGCACGAGCGCCACGCCTGCGGCGATGATCAGCAGCAGCCAGAGCTGGTCATGCCCCATGCCGATCGCAGCCTGCGACAGCTTGTAGGTCAGGCCCGTGGCGAAGATCGTGCCGATGATGATGCCGGCACAGGCGCAGATTGCCGAAAGCGCCGTCGTAGTCCGCGCGGTCGACTCGAACGCCTCGATCGCGCGTGACGGAGACATCTGCGTGGCCGCGCGGCCGAATGAGACCACGACGGTTCCCAGGATCGAGAAAACGGCCACCATGACGATCGAATAGCCGAGCGCCAGCATCAGGATGATCAGTACCAGCGGCAGCATCAGATAGCCTTCGCGCCGGATGACGATCCAGGCTGGAGGAAGCGTACCGCGGGGAAGACCCTTCAGCCCGGTCCGCCGCGCTTCGAAATGTACCGTCCAGTAGATGGCGAAGTAGTAGAGGAATGCAGGGATGGCGGCGGCGATCGCGATCTGCACAAAGGGCACGCCAAGGAATTCCGCCATCATGAACGCCACCGCGCCCATCACCGGCGGAACGATGGCTCCGCCCACCGATGCCGTCGCCTCGACGCCCGCCGCGAATGCAGGGCGATAGCCGGAACGTTTCATCATCGGGATGGTGAAGCTCCCGGTAGTCAGCACGTTGCTGACCGATGCCCCGTTCAATGTCCCGAACAGCCCGGATGCGATCACCGCGGCCTTGGCCGGGCCTCCCGGCCGGTGGCCAAATGCCGACATCGCAAGCCGGATGAAGAAGGAGCCCGCGCCGGCCACCAGCAGGAACCGGCCGAACAGGAGGAACAGCACGATGTATTGCACCATCACAAGGAGCGGCACGCCGAACACCCCGGCATCCCCGATCACCAGCGTCTGGAGCAGGGATTCGAAGCGCACCGGCGGCCCGAACAGGATGCCCGGAAACCGGTTGGCGGTGAGCGCGTAGACGGCGAGGATCAGCGACAGCACGATCAGCGCCCAGCCCACCGTCCGCCGCACGCTCTCCAGCACCAGCAGGAGCACGATGAGCGCGGTGAAGTAGTCGAGCGGCCTGAGCGCCACCCACCGCAGATGCCAGGTGTCGATGGAGCTCAAGTAGTAAAACAGGCACCACGCGCACCCGGCGACTGCCAGCCCGTCTATGATGGACCACAGGTTCAGCGGTTCGTGCCAGGCGCGGCCCAGCGGCGACACCATGAACAGGATCGCCAGCGTCACGAACAGGTGCACCGGCAGTTGCACCATGTTGGTCGGCGGCCCGAACACGCCGATGTAGAGGTGATAGACGATCAGGAAGGTCGCCGCGATTGATATCGTCAGCGCATACCACCTGGGGCACCCGCGACGCGCTTCGCCGGATAATGTCTCGAATGCGGTCGCGGGTGCCATTGGCGCAACTCCCTTGCTGTCCGATCAGGGAAGAAGCCCGGCCTCGCGGTAGTAGCGTTCGGCGCCGGGGTGCACGGGCAGCTTGTTGAAGGCAAGCGCCGTCTCCGGCTTGATGCTGTCTGCGCCCGGGAACAGGCTGGCATAGTCTGCCGCGTGTTCGATGAGCGCCTTGGTGATCTTGTAGACCGTGTCGTCGGAAAGCTTGGCGCTCACCACCAGCTGGTTGGGGATGTACGGAGTCCAGGTCTCGGCCTCCACGCTCTTGTAGAGGCCTGCCGGCAGCATGCGCATGCCGGCGCCGGGCAGCAGCTCCATGTAGCGTTCGCCTTCAGCCTCGGAATAGCCGAGGATCCGGAAGCCAGGGGAGCTGTCGAGCTGCAGCAGCATGCTGTACGGCGCAGAGCCGGTGAAGAAGCCAACGTCGACCTGCCCGTCCTGGAAAAGCTGCTGCAGGCTAGAGAGGTCGGCGGTGTTGATCACACCCCCGGCCGCGGTGATATCTCCCGGCGTGGTGCCGAGCGCGCCCAGCGCCGCGACGTTCAGTGCGTACGGCGCTGCGGCCGGAGGTCCCATCCACACGCGGTAGGGGCCGCCCTTGATGTCGGACAGGCTGTTGATCGGGGCACCCTTCTGCACCACGGCCATATGGTGCAGGCCATGCAGCGTCATCAGGTGCCGCAGGTCGGTCGCTTCCACGCCCAGCTGGCCCTTACCGCTGTACACGGTGAAGGCAAGCGTCGTCGGCGCCAACGACATTTCTGCGTCGCCTTGCTGGATCCGCACCAGGCTTTGCTCGCCCACGCCGGCCAGCACAGAGGCGTTCACGCCTTCCACGTTCGCGTTGATCACCTCGACGAATTTCGCGCCCAGGATCGGGTAGGTGCCCGCCGTGCCCGAGCCTATGCGTATGAACTCCTGGGCGTGCAGCGTCGTCACCGATGCCAGCAGAGCGACTGCCGCGCCGACGGCTGCTCGCCGCACCCGTTCCATTGCTGCACTTCCGAACCTCTGAGTGGTCGTCATGCGTCTTCCTCCCTTTGCCCCGGACATGACTGGCGGGGTTGCGTATCAAGGTAGGATGGGCGAAGATTACCAGTCAAATCGATACTCGACATGGACAAGATCGATCATATTCATCTTCGTCGGCTGGACCTGAACGCTCTCGTTACCTTCGACGCGGTGATGATGGAGCGCAGCGTCACCCGTGCCGCCGCGCGGCTGGGGCTGGGGCAGCCTGCCGTCAGCCACACATTGTCCAACCTCAGAAACTTCTTCGACGACGCGCTCTTCGTCCGCACGCGGGACGGTCTGGAGCCGACGGTCCGGGCGTTAGAGATCCACGCCCTCGTCACCGTGGCGCTCGGCACCATCCAGAGCGCCGCCAGCAGCGTGGCCGAGTTCCACCCCGCGACAGCCAGGCGCCTGTTCCGCATCGGAACGTCGGACCTGTTCGAGGTCGGCCTCGTCCCAGACATTCTCAGGGCTGTGGCCCAGCTGGCGCCGGGCGTGAAGGTCCGCACCGTCATCCTCGAGCCCAAGCGTTCGCTCGAGGCGATTGACGAGAACACGATCGACATCTCTATGAACGTACACGCATCCCTGGCGGGCTGGCACGAGCACTCACTGCTGTTCGAGGAACGCTACGTCTGCATGTTCAGCCCCGCGCAGGGCGTGGCGCCGCCGCTGACGCTGGCTCGCTATCTCGCCGAGAAGCACGCTGTCGTGCATCTGAGTCCGGGCCGGACGAGCAAGGTGCAGGAGGTGCTCTCGCGGCTGGACGTGCAGCGGAACGAGGCGGTCTGGGTCTCCAGCTACTTCTCCATCGGCTTCCTGCTGCACACGCAGCCGCTCATCGCCACGATGCCTGAAATCCTCGGGCAGCCGATCGCCAGGATCTTCAATCTCGAAACCTGCCCGACGCCGTTCGAAGTCCCCACGATCTCGGCCACGATGGTCTGGCACAAGCGAAACGGCGGCGACCCCGGCCTCCAGTGGTTCCGCAGTCTGGTCGACGGGGTGGTCCGCGATCGGCGCTTGCGGCACTCCCAACTCGAGGCTGCGGATTCATGACCCTGCGCCAACCGGCTTCCGCGCATCTCCGCCTTGCCGGGTCGCGCGGCCGCAACACTCGCCCTCCGGAAACCCTGGGAACGCCGGCGCCTCGGCGATCGCGGCGATCCGCCAAGATGTAAGGAACGACCCTGTGAACGCACCCTCGAGTTTCGCCGGCCACGAAGTCGGTTTCGACATCCCCGCCCTCCCCGGAATGGACGTCGCGGACGTCCAGACGCCCTGCCTCGTGCTCGATCTCGACGCCCTGGAGCGCAACATCCGGAAGCTGGGCGAATATGCCCGGGCGCAAGGGGTGCGTCATCGCGCCCATGGCAAGATGCACAAATCCGTCGATGTGCTGAAGATGCAGATGGAACTGGGTGGCGCCATCGGCGTCTGCTGCCAAAAGGTGTCCGAGGCCGAGGTCTTCGCCCGCGCCGGCATCACGGACATCCTGATCTCGAACCAGGTGCGCGATCCCGCCAAGATCGATCGGCTCGCACGGATGCCCGCGCTGGGCGCGCGGGTCATCGTCTGCGTCGACGACCTTGCCAATGTCGCCGACCTGTCGGCTGCGGCCGCGGCCCACGGCACTATCCTTGAATGCCTTGTCGAGATCGACTGCGGCGCCGGCCGCTGCGGCGTTAGGACCCCGCAGGAGGTGGTTTCCATCGCCGCCGCCATCGACAGGGCGCCGAACCTCAAATTCGGCGGCATTCAGGCCTACCAGGGAGCGATGCAGCACCTCGCGGCCTACGACGTTCGCAAGGCCGCCTTCGCCGAGGTCGCAGCCCAGGTCGCGGATGCGGTCGCCGGCCTGAACGCGGCCGGCCTCGAACCTGAGCTGATCACCGGCGGCGGCACCGGCTCATACCATTTCGAAGCGACCTCCGGCGTTTACAACGAGTTGCAGTGCGGCTCCTACGCCTTCATGGATGCCGATTACGGGCGCGTGCTCGACAGTCAGGGCAACCGCCTTGACCAGGCCGAATGGGAGAATGCTCTGTTCATCCTCACTTCGGTGATGAGTCATGCCAGAGCTGACGTCGCGATCTGCGATGCGGGCCTCAAGGCGCAGTCGGTGGATAGCGGGCTGCCCGTGGTCTTCGGGCGTGACGACGTACGCTATGTCAAATGCAGCGACGAGCACGGCGTCATCGAGGATCCCGCCGGCGTGCTCCGCATCAACGAGAAGCTGCGCCTGGTGCCCGGCCACTGCGACCCGACCTGCAACGTGCATGACTGGTATGTCGGCCTGCGCGGCCGCAAGGTGGAAACCCTCTGGCCGGTGTCGGCCCGCGGCAAGGCCTATTGAAAGCGGCTGCCGATCCCGCTCCGGTCACGATCAGCCGGTGCTGCGGCGCTCGCTCCATTGCAGCACGCCCGCCGCTTTGCCGTCCGCGCCCGCCTCGGCTTCGTCGTCCCCGGCTTCGAGCCCGCTGATCTCCAGCACCAGCTTTCGCCGCAGCGCCGCCGCATAGTCCGCGGGTCCGTCCGGCACGATCGCGAATGCGCCGGGACCGCCGATGACATTGTCGCGGAAATATCCCGGCAGGTCGTCGGTGATGCCGGCCTCGATCCGGCCCAGCACGATCGCATTGATGGCATAGCCCTTGGCCACCACGCGCTCGCGCGCGCCCGCCACCGGCACGCCGTCATTGTTGGTTCCGTTGGCCGAGATGTCGATGATCTTCCTGTGCGCGCCGCCGGGAAGCCGGTCCAGCAATATCGCGCTCGCTTCGATCGCGTAGGAGATCGCCGTTCCCCCGCGCCCGCGCCGTTCCAGCCCGCTGTCGCCGCGCTGCAGGATTTCGGCCGCCGCCGCGTCGCGATCCCGCTCCCCGCATATCCGCGTCCAGGGCAGCACAGTGCGCAGCCAGCCGGGCACCGACCATTCGACATAGGTGATGGCGATGCAGCCGGTCAGGCCGGCCCGGATCGCCGCCGCGACCTCGGGCGACCGCAGGGCTTCGGCATGGCCCCGCCGCTGGATGTCAGCGTGCTGCGGGTCGATCGACGAGGAGATGTCGACCGCGAAGACGATCGCCGCGTCGACATCCGCGAACGCGTCCGCCTTGGCCGGCGCGCCTGCCGCCAGCATGCCGGAGATCAGCGCCCCGGCAAGCGCGATCCCTGCCGCGCTTCGGCCTGGCCCGCGCAAAAAATTCCCGCCTGAATTCGCCCCCGAATTCGCCCCGAAAAATCCCGCCATGTCGTCCGCGCCCCGCACCCGCGCCACCCAGGCGGCAGGGTGGTCCGCAGCGCGCGGAAAGTCCGGAAACGAGGTTGAAATCTTCCTGAAATCGCGGCCGCGCGAAACCGATGCCGCGCGGCCCTGTCGGCTCAGGCCGGCCTGGCCTGCGGCTCGGTCGGCTGGGGCCGGTCTGCAGCTGGCGCGCCTGATCCCGGCTCCGCCGGCGTGAGGCGCAGCGCGCGCAGCGCGTTGAGGATCACAGCGACGTCGATCGCTTCCTGGATCAGCGCGCCCTGCACCGGCGTCAGATAGCCCAGCGCCGCCGCGATCATGCCCAGCACCGAAAGGCCGATGCCCGCCACCACGCTTTCGAGCGCGATGCGGCGCGCCCCGCGCGCTATCTCGATGCCGGGCGCCAGCCGGTCGACACGGTCGACCAGCAGCACCACGTCGGCCGCCTCGGCCGACGCGGCCGCCCCGCGCGCCCCCATCGCCACGCCCACATCGGCGGCCGCCAGCGCCGGCGCGTCGTTCACGCCGTCGCCCACCATCATCACCGGCCCGCGCTTGCGCTCGCTCAGCACCAGCAGCACCTTCTGGTCGGGCGTCAGCCCGGCGCGCACGCCGTCGAGCCCAAGCCCTTCGGTCACGCGTTCGGCAACTTCCTTGCGGTCGCCCGTCGCCAGCAGGATCCTGCCAATGCCCTGCCGCCGGAGCTCTGAGAGCAGCGCCTGCGTGCCCTCGCGCAGCGGATCGGCCATCACCAGGTGTCCGGCAAGCCGCCCGTCCACCCCCAGCGCCACCAGCACCGAGCCGGCCGCCATCGCCGGATGCTGCGCCCCCGCCGCGCCGACGCGCGCGCTGACGAACCCGTGCCCGCCCACGATCACCGGGCGCCCCTCCACGTCGCCGGTCAGGCCCTCGCCGGCCGTTTCCGTCACGTTGGTCGGAACCGGCAGCGCCAGCCCGCGCTCCCTGGCCGCCGCCACGATCGCCTGCGCCACCGGGTGTTTCGTGGCCTGGTCCAGCGCCGCCGCCAGCCGCAATATCTCGGCCGGCTCCATGCCGCCGCTGCTGTCCACCGAAACGATCCGCGGCCGGCCGTCGGTCAGCGTGCCCGTCTTGTCCAGCACCAGCGTGCGCGTCCGCCCCATCATCTCCAGCGGCGCCGCGCCCTTGATCAGCACGCCGAAATGCGCCGCCCGCGAGAGCCCCGCCACCAGCGCCACCGGCACCGCCAGGATCAGCGGGCACGGCGTCGCCACCACCAGCACCGCCACGGCGCGGATCGGGTCTCCGGTGAACCACCATGCGGCAAACGCAATGGTCACCGTCACCAACAGGAATCCCAGCGACCATCGATCGGCCAGCCGCGACATCGGCGCCTTCGACCGCTGCGCCTCCTCCACCAGCCGCACGATCCCCGCATAGGTGCTGTCCTTCGCCGGGCGCGTGGCGGTCAGGTCGAATGCCTCGCCCGCATTGGTCGACCCGCTCATCGCCTCGCCGCCGCGCTCTATGCGCACCGGCAGCGACTCCCCCGTGAGCGCCGATGTGTCGAGAAACGCCGAGGCCGACGCCACCACGCCGTCCACCGGCACCACGTCGCCCTGTCGGATCAGCAGCCGATCCTCCGGCACGATCGCCTCCAGCGGCACCTCCTCCAGCCCGCCGTCCCGGTGGCGCGTGGCCGTCCGCGGCACGCGCGACAGCAGGTCGCGCATCTCGCGGCGCGCCCGCCCCTCGGCGAAGCTCTCGAGAAAGGTGCCGCCCGAATACATCAGCGCCACCACCGAAGCCGCCAGCGTCTCGCCGAACAGCAGCGCCGCCGACATCGACAGCGCCGCCACGATGTCCAGTCCCACCTCGCCGCGCAGCAGGCTGCGCACGATCTCCACCAGCAACGTGCCCAGCACCGGCAGCACGCCGGCGAGCCAGATCGTGGAAGCCAGCTCCGGGCGGCCGCCGAAATGGCATGCCAGCCCGCCCACCAGCGCGCCCAGCGCAACCACCAGCAGCACCATTGTCAGCCGGTCTGTGTTGGAACTTTCCATGCCCAGCATCCTGCCGCGCGCAACCGCCCTGCCGCAGAAGCCGATGCGCGGCGGGTCCGCTGCTGATGCTATCCCCTTCTCGATCAGGCGGAAACAGCGCGCGAGCTGACTGAATGCCGCGCCCGGTCCGGCGTCACCGCCTATTCCGGGTGGCGCTGCGCGGCCCGGCGTGAAAAGCCTCCACCCCGGAAATGCCCGGCCGTTACGGCTTCACGTTGCGGATTTCGACGCGGCGGTTCAGCTCGTTCTCAGGGTCGCTCGGATAGGCCAGCTGGCTTTCGCCGCGGCCGATGGAGGCAAGCCGGGCTGCTTCCACCCCGTAGAAGAAGGCCAGGTGGTTGCGCACCGCCAGCGCGCGCTTTTCCGACAGCGTCATGTTGTAGGCGTCCGAGCCCTTGGCGTCGGTGTGCCCCACGATCATGAAGTTCGAACCCTGCAGCCGCGCGTCCTGCAGCGCTTCGCCCAGCGCCTTCAGCGTGATCAGCGCCTCGTTGGTCAGGTCGGCCGAATCGTAGGCGAAGTTCACCTGCAGATCGATGCTCGGCGTAGGCTCCTCCTGGCCGGGCTCGATGGTCACGCCGCGCAGCGACCTTGTCTGCGCCCCGTTCGGCAGCAGCGCCTTCACGATCTCCTCCGACGACGGGTTCTGGCCGTGCGCGGCGCCGGTCGCGGCCGCGATCATGGCCAGCGCCGACAGCGCTTGAACGACATGTCTCATTGCGGCACCACGCCTCCCTTGTTGGTCTTGAAGGCGCGGTAGGACGCGCTGATCAGCCGCTCGCCCTGCCCGTCGGGCGTCTCCACGATTGCCCGCCGCAGCGCGGTGAGGAATTCGCGTTCGGTCTCCACCTGCGGGCGCGGCGTCGCGAACAGCGGGCTGCGCGACGAGATGGCCAGCATCATCTCCACGCCGAACGGTTCGCTGATCCGGAATTTCGGCCCGGCCTTGCCGTCGCCCAGCCGCAGCTGCGTGCCGGGCGCCAGCGTCTGCAGCGTCGTCGCGTCCGCCTGGCGCAGGTGCACCACGTTTCCGTCGGCCTGCACATAGGCGAGGTGCAGATAGCTCGGGAAGGCCGGCGTCTTGATGTCGAAGACCAGCAGGCTGCCCTTCGACAGCGCGTCCTCTTCGGTCTGGTAGACGATCTCCGGCCGCTGCGGCACCGCCAGCTGCGCGTCTAGCGTCAGCAGCGTCTCGCATTGCGGCCAGGGCCGCAGCTCGGTCAGGTTCTTGATGTCCTTGCCGGCCAGTTGCGCGTCCAGCTTCTCCATGTCGCCGGGCGAGCCGACGAACCCTTCCGCCACCATCTGGCCGTCGCGCACGCCGATCGTCACGCGTCCGCATTCCAGCCCGCTGATCACGATGCCGGGATCGACGACCGGCTTCGGTGTCGGCGTGGGCGTCGGTCCGGGCTGCGGCCCCGGCGACGGTTCGGGAATCACGATCGGCTCCGGCTGCGGCTGCGTGCTCACGCGGATCACGAAGGCTTCGCGCGCTTCCTTCGCGAAGCTGTTGTAGGAGATCCAGCCGAAGCCGCCGTCGCCCCACTTGCGCCCCCACGAATTGATCACGCGAAACGCCTGCTTGCGCTCGTCGTAGCCGGTCAGCGTCATCGCGTGATAGCCGGTCTCCTCGGTGTCGTTGGGCTGGTACACGCGGTTGCCGCGCAGGCGGTGGAACGCCTTGCGCACCCGCATCGAAATCACCACCGGGTTGTTCTGCGCCAGCTCGCCCTTCACCTGGTCCAGCGTGCCGATGTCGACATACCGCCAGTCGGTGATCCTGAATTCGTTCGCGGCCGCCGCCACCTGCGCCGAAGGCCCGGCGCATCTGCGCTGGTTGTAGGGAAAGTCCTTGAGCGAGCGCACGCCCTTCTGCAGCAGGTCCAGCGCCTCGGGGATGCGCGAGCCGGAATCGCAGTCCTTCGGGTCCACCAGGATGGAGTTGTAGATGTAGGCGGGGCTCGGGATGTTCGACTGGTTCTTGACGGGCCTGTTCTCGGCAGCCTGCGAATAGTAGGCGCGCGCGGCATATCCCACCGCCCAGCCCACGCAGGAGCCTTGGTCGCCCTGGTTGCCGGGCGCCGGAAAATGCCGCGAGAGATCGACCTTCTCGGGCAGGAAGGCGCGGAAGGTCGGCGTCGTCGGAAAGCTGCGCAACAGCTTCTCGTCGGTCGGCACCGCGCCGGTGGCGAAGACGTGGTCTTCCGAAACCTCGGGGTCCTCGTCCTGCGCCCGGGAAGCGGCGGGCAGGCAGGCCAGAAGCGCCGCGACCAGGCCTGTCGCGGCCAGTCCGCGCGCGCTGCGCGCAAACATCGTCTCACCGATGCGCAATGTCGTCCGGCCTAGTCGCAATGTCGCACTCCGTTGAAGGTGAAGCAGTTGCCGCCTCCGCCGGTCGGCTTCCGCTCCGGCTTGCGTTCGGCCTGCCGCCTCACGCACATGCCGTTGGCTGCGAGAACCTGCCCGGCCGCGCAGGTCTTCAGCACGCACTGTTCGCCCTTCACCTCGTGACGTGCGTCGCAGGTCAGCGGGCACACGCGGTTGTTGAAGGGCTGGATCATCTCCAGCATCGATTGCGACGGCTCCTGTCCGGGCAGGTCCAGGTTCGCGAAGCGCGCGAATTCCGAGACCGCGCGGCGGCTCTGGTTGCCCCACACGCCGTCCACCGTTCCGCCGTAGCAGCCGGTCCGCTTCAGCTCCGTCTGCACGCTGCGCGCCAGCGCCAGCAGGTCGTCCGGCCCCGGGCCTGGCTCGGGCGGCGGGATCACCAGCGGGCTCGGCTGCGGGGCGGGTGCCGGCCCCGGCTGCGGGTTCAGGCTCGCCAGATATTCGCGCACGCTCGCCGCATAGCGGCCCGACGGAAACAGCCTCAGATATTCCTGTCCCGGCGCCGGATGGTTGCTCGTCAGCGCCGCCTGCACGGCCCGCTGTTCGCGCGCCAGGTCGACCAGCGACGCCAGCCGCGCGTCGGCCGGCCGGGACTGCATCTCCCGCTCGCAGATCAGCACTATGTTCGAATAGTCGTTGAACAGGATGTCCGAGCGCGAGGCGTCCGCCTTCACGAGCGTCTCACAGGCCGAAGTCTGCGCCGGTTCCATCGATTTCGGTCGGAAGTAGAAGTCTCCCAGCAGCTGGTCGTAATAGCTCGGCGTTTGCGAATGGCCGGCGCCCTTGAGGGCGGCCTCGCGCACCTCCTGCCGCAGCTCGCGCACCATCGAGCGCAGCTCCAGCCCCTCCCGGTTCATGTGCTTCAGCAGGCTGCGGGTGAACAGGCCGTTCTGGTCCTTGTCCTTGTCGCCGAGCGAATCCAGCGCGGCCTCGCCCGCGCCGGCGGCATAGATCACGAAGGTGCCGCTCGGCGGGTCGACGCGGCCGAGCCCCCGCGTATTGCCGAGCGAGCGTTTGCCCGGCCCCGCGAAGGGGTTGTCGCGGCAGGCGTCGAGGATCACCAGCGTCACCCGCGCCGAGCGGGACTCGAAGTCCTGCAGCAGGTCGGAAAGGTTTATCGCCTCGCTGCGCAGCAGCCGGTCCTGCTCGGACGAAAGCAGCGGCACGTCGACCGGGAACAGATAGTTCGACCCCTGCATCTCGACGCCGTGGCCCGCATAGTAGAACAGCACCTCGGTCCCCGAATCGATCGTCTGCAGGAATTCGCTGATGACCCTGTTCATGCCCGCGCGGTCGAGGTCGTTGGCGAGGAACACGCGGTAGCCGAGGTTGCGGGCCGAATCCGCAACCGCGCCGGCGTCGTTGGTCGTGTTCTTCAGCGCGGTCACAGACCGGTAGGCGGCATTGCCGATCACCAGCGCCATGCGCTTGGCGTCGACCGCCTGCCGCGGCTCCAGCACCTGCAGGCTCGCATGGGCAAGCGAAGTCCACAGCAGCATCGCCGCGAGAACCAGAGCGGATATCAATCCAGCCGATCTCGAAGCCATGAAATCTGTCGCTCTCGCCATTCCAAACCTCATTGGCCCAAATGACCCCTCGTCCTGATGATCGCTGACCCTATCCCGAAATCGAGCACTTCTGCGCCGAGACGAGGTTGCTGGAGAAGGGGCTGGATCCGCTGGTGCGCTGGCGGTAGCCGGTGACCTGGCACGACTTCCCGGAAACCGAGATCGTCAGCGTCACATCGACGTTGACGTTGTACGATCCGCCCTGTCCGTCCCTGTTCGACCAGCTGCCCACCATGTTCATGCGCTGGGAGACCTCGACCCGGCCCTCCGTCACCTTGCTCGACTTGCTGCCGCTCCAGGTCTCCCTGGCGCGCATCCTGCCGTCGCGCTTGCGGATGAAACCGTCGGTGCATCGCTCCACCCGGTCGCCATAGTCGGACTTGCAGCTGTTCTTGATGGCGCCCGAACCGTTCACCGGCACCACCACGCCATATCCCTTCGGCAGCTCGTCGCCAGAACCGCCGCAGCTGATGAACTCCTGGCTGTAGAAGAGCTGATCCTTGGCGAAGCGGATCGACGAGCGGTTCACGCAGGTGCCGCCGCCGGAAACGGCGGTGGTGAAGCTGAACTTGATCGTCTTGCCCTGGAGGTTCTTCGGCGTGGCCTCCGCCGGCGTTGCCGCCCACAAGGCCAGGCCCAGGCCCGCAACCGCAATCTTGACTGCCCATGCGCCGGCCACGGCCGGCATCATCCTTCCCAAGCGCATCCACAAGCCCCATTTTTTCTGCGCCGAGCGCGCCAACCTACAATGAAGCTTACGCAACGGCCAGTCATGGCCCATTTGGACTACGCCAAGGCTCCGAAGTGTCCTGGGCGTCTCCGGCTTTGCCTAGCCTGAGATCGTGCATTTCCGGGAGGACCTGAAATCGCCGGCATAGGGCATCGATCCGCTGGCACGGAAACGATAGCCGGAGACCCGGCAGTTCTTTCCGGCAACCGCGATCGTCAGCGTGATGTCGTAGGTCATGTCGTAGGACCCGCTCTGGCCATCCTTCCTCGACCAGCTGCCCACCATGTTGGTGCGCTGCGAGACGACGATCTGGCCCTCCGTCACCTTGCTCGACCTGGTGCCGCTCCACGTCTCCCTGCCGCGCAGCGAGCCGTCGCGTTTGCGAATGAAGCCGTCGGTGCAGCGTTCGGCCAGGTCGCCGAATTCCACCGTGCAAACGTTCCTGATCGCGCCGGAACGGTTCACCGGAATGACCGTCCCGTATCCCCTGGGCAGGTCCGTGCCGCCGGTTCGGCCGCAGCGGATATGCTCCTGGCTGTAGAATATCTGGTCCTTGCTGAAGCGGATGGTCGACCGGTGCTCGCAGGTCCCGCCGCGTTCCGCGGTCGTGAACGTGAAGCTCACCGTCTTGCCCTGCAGGTTCTTCGGCGTCGCGGTGGCGGGCGTCGCGGTCCACAAGGCCAGACCAAGGCAGGCGGCCGCGATCTTCGCGCCGGCCCTCGCCGCATTCATTGCTCTGAAATGCTTCCGAACCCCATTCAAAGACCCACCCCCCCGTTCACAATTCGATGCAGCTTACTTGAAACATCCCACTATAAAACCCGATAAAGGCTCCTTGATGTGGCGTGAGGGGGAGCGAGCGCACAGTGTGGACAGAAGAGGGCCTTGCCGATCGGGTATACGAAGCGTCCGTGCTGCCTGAATTGTGGCCGGACGTGTTGCGGCGCATAGCATCGCTGACGGACGGTGCCGGCTCGGTCGTGCTTTCCGTGCGCGGACACGACGTCCGCTACATGACCTCCTCCGCCGAGCTCGACGTCCTCGCTGCGGAATATTTCAAGGCATTCCCCGGCACCAACGAGCGGATGAGGCGCCTGCTGGAGACACAGCGCGCGGGCTTCGTCACCGATGCGGAGGTGTTTTCCCCGGAGGAGCGGGCGACGGAGCCGATCTTCCGCGATTTCCTCACCCCGCGCGGCTACGGCAATGGCGTCGCCACTGCGCTGTCCATGCCGACCGGCGAGTTCATCGTGTTCCACACCGAGGGGCGATCCGGCACCGGGCCCTGGACGCCGCCGCCCGTCGCCGCGCTCGACGCGCTGAGGCCGCACCTCGCCCGCTCTGCCTACATCTCCTCGCGGCTTTCCTTCGAGCGCGCCAGGACCGCGGTTGACACGCTCCACGGCCTGGGGCTGGCCGCCTGCGCCGTCACCAGGTCCGGCGCCGTCATGGTGGCCAACGCTGAGTTCGAGCGCGAAACCGGCTACTGGACCACGCGCGGAGGCGGCCGCATTGCGCTGGAGGATCGCCGGGCCGACGAACTGCTGCGCGGCACGCTCGCGGCGGGGGGCACCGGCGTCTGCTCGCTGCCGCTGGTGCCCAGGGGGCCGGAGCCTCCTGCCGTGCTGCACGTGGTGCCGATGCGCCGCGCCGCGCAGGATCTCTTCACCCACGCCGTCGCTATCCTCGTGCTCACCAAGGCCTCCTCGGAGCCCACCACCGCCATCCCGCTTCTGCAGACGCTGTTCGACCTTTCGCCGGCGGAGGCCGAGATCGCCGCCCGCATCGCGGCGGGAGCCACTCCGCTCCAGATCGCCGCCGCGTCGGGAAGAAGCGTCAGCACCGTCCGCAACCAGCTGAAGAGCGTGCTCGCCAAGACGGGGTGCCGGCGCCAGGCCGATCTGACGCGCCTGCTGGTGCAGCTGCGGCCGTCCGTCGGCTGATGACGAAGCTGCGCTGCCGGGCCTACCTCCCGTCCCGGCCGCGCGGGCTTCCGGCTGTCGCCTCTCGCCGTTGGCGGCCGCACCCGCACATCATCCCGATTGAACGGCCGCCGCATTCGACTTATTCACCAGGCTCACCGGCCGGCCAGTCCGGCGGCTCCCGCGCGGGCCTGCCGGGCAACGGCTAGGATTTTCTGCGGCCTGCCGGCATGATGCCGGCCGGCCGGTCGCTTCTTCCCCAAAGGTTCGATGAAGTTCAACTCACGACAGCTCGAAGTCTTCCAGACCGTCATCATGGTCGGCAGCGCCACCAAGGCCGCGGCCGGCCTCGGCGTCAGCCAGCCTGCAGTCAGCCGCATGCTGAGCGACCTCGAAAGCGCCGTCGGCTTCAAGCTGCTGGAGCGCCGCGGCGGCCGTCTCACGCCCACCCATGAGGGCACGCTCTTCTACTATCAGGTCGAACGCTACTTCCAGGCGCTCGAATCGATCGAGCGCGTCGCCGCCTCGGTGGAGGCTCTCCGCCTCGGCCAGCTCCGCATCGCCGCCATGCAGGCCTATGCCAACGAGCTGGTGCCGCTGGCGATCGCCGCCTTCGCCGAGCGTTATCCCGACGTGCCGGTCACGCTCGACGGCCGCCCGCGCAGCTGGGTGGTGGAGCAGGTGGCGGCCGGCGAGGTCGATGTCGGCATAGGCATCCTCCCCGTCGACGACGCCGCGGTCGAGACCCGCGTTCTGGGCACCCTGCCCGGCATGGCGCTGGTCCCTGCCGACGATCCGCGCTTCGACCGCCCGGTGCTGCGCCCGCATGACCTCATCGAGCGCGCCTTCATCACCTTCCCGCGCACCAGCCAGTTCAGGCTTACCCTCGACACCGTCTTCGAGGCGGCGGGCGCGCAGCGGCCCAAGCTCATCGAGGTCCATTCCTCGGAAGCGGCAAGCGCGCTGGTCGCAGCGGGCGCCGGCGTGTCGGTCGCCATGCCCTTCCTGCCCAACCTTTTGCGCAACGAGCGCGTGCGCCTGGTGCCGTTCGAGCCCGCCATAGAGGTCACGCTCGCCGTGCTTCTCACCGCCCGGCGCGCGCCCAGCCTCACCGCGCTCGCCTTCATCGACGAGCTGGCGGCCTGCGTCAGGAAGCTGTGGCCGGCCTCAGTGAACCACGCCGCGGGCCAGTAGGTCGGCCGGCCGCATGGCCACGCCGCCCTGGATCACAGTGTTGACGCGCCCGGCATGGGCGATCTGGTCCAGCGGGTTGCCGTCCAGCATCACGGCATCGCCGGCCTTGCCGGCCTTGAATGTGCCCACCTTCTCGGCGATGCCCAGTATCTGCGCGTTCACGGCGGTCGCCGCGCGCAGCACGGCCTCGTTCGACATGCCCACGCTGCGCAGATGCTCCAGCTCGTCCACATACGCATCGTAGGGGAAGTGCCGGCCGCAATCGGTGCCCACCCCGATCCGCACGCCCCGCTCGATGGCGTGGCGCAGCCGCGCCGACTTCTCGGCGGTGATCGCGCGCGCCACCGGCGCCAGCTCCGCATAGCGCGGGTCGCTGGCGTTGGCCATGTAGTGATACACCGCATGCGTCGGTATCAGGCTGGCGTCGGCCGCCAGCATCGCGTCGATCGCCTCGTCGTCCATCCACGCGCCATGCTCGATCGTGTCGACGCCCAGCCGCGCGCACAGCGTGATGCCGGCGGCCGGGTGTACATGCGCCGCCACGCGCCGGCCCGCCGCATGCGCCTCATAGACCGCTGCCGCGATCTCGTCGTCGCGCATGTACAGCCGCTCCGGCGGTTCGCTCAAATTCGAGGCGCCGCCCGAAACCATGATCTTGATCAGGTCCGCGCCGGCTTTCAGCTGTTCGCGCGCCGCCCGGCGCACATTGTCGGCGCCGTCCACCTCCTCGGAAAAGTAGTGCACATGCCCGCCGGTCGGCGCGATGAAGCGCCCTGCCGTCAGCATCCGCGGTCCCCGCACGTCGCCGCGCCGGATCGCCTTCTTCAGCTCGATGTCGATGTGGTTGATGCCGCCCACGTCGCGCACCGTCGTCACGCCGCTGGCCAGCTTCACCGCCGCCTGCTTCACCGCCGTGAAGAACGCAGACGGGTGGTCGCCCTTGCGCTCCGGCACCGGCGCCAGCGCCAGGTGGGTGTGGGCGTCGATCATGCCGGGCATCACGAAGGCCCCGTCGGCCTCGATCACGCGCGCATCCGCATGTCCCCGCGCCGCGTTCTGGCCGAGCTCCGCCACGATCCCGTCCACGATCACCAGGTCCGCCTTCTCCGACACGCCCTCGCCGTCGAATATCGTCCCGTTCCGAACCACCAGAGTGCCCAACGCAGCCTCCATTCCGTATTTTGTCGGGTGGTAACATAATCATTGTTGCATAGTCGAGGGCATTTCGTGCATAATGGTTATGTTGCCGTTGGGGAGCGCAAGCCATGAACATCAACCGGAAGTCAGTCGATCGCCGTCAATTCCTTATTGCCAGCGCCGCGCTCGTCGCCGCTGGCGCAACCGGAGCAAGGGCCCAGGCCCCCACCCCATTCCGCATCGGCTCGTTGACGCCGATCACCGGGTCGGGCGGCGCCTATGGTTCGGGCATGCAGAAGACCATGAAAGCCTGTGTCGACCTGGTGAACAGCCTGGGCGGCGCCGGCGGCCGGATGCTCGAATTCTACGCCGAGGACAGCCAGACCTCGCCGGAGCCCGCGGTGCTTGCGGCCCGCAAGCTGGCCGACGTCAACCAGGTCGATGCCATCCTCGGCACCTGGTCCACCGGCGAGACGCTGGCGGTCATGAGCTCGGTCACGCAGCCGGCCGACATCATCAACATGAACGTGTCGGGCATCGCCGCCGCCAAGATCGAGGGCAAGAAGGATTTCTGCTGGCGCTTCTCGCCGCTCAGCGGCAGCTTCGGCGTCATCTACGCCGGCATCTGCAAGGAGATGGGCTACAAGCGCCCGGTCATCCTCCAGTTCAACAACGGATCGGCCGAGGCGCAGGCGCAGGGCTTCACCGCCACATCCGAGGCGATGGGCGTGCCCGTGCTCGACAAGATCATCTACGAAGGCGACCGCGCCACCTACCGCTCGGAGGTGCAGCGTGCGCTGTCCCACCAGCCGGACGTCATCATCCTCGCCGGCTATTCGGTCGACTCGGTCATCATCCTGCGCGAATGGTTCCAGACCGGCATTCCGGCCAAGTTCATCATGCCCTCGTGGGCGGCCGACAAGAAGCTCGTCGACGCGCTCGGCAACGAGGTCGTCGAAGGCATCGAGATCGTCGGATCGGTGGTGGATTCTGAAGGAAGCGCCTATCCTGCCTTCGACAAGATGCACCAGGAGGTGACCGGCCAGCCCGGTTCCGCCAACAAATATGCCGCCATGTGCTACGACATGATCAACGTGCTTGCGCTGGCGCTGGAGAAGGCCGGCCCCAACGCCACCCGTGCCGAGGTCAACGCCGCCATCACCGTCGTGTCCAACGCGCCGGGCACCCAGGTAGCTTCCTTCGAGGAGGGCCGCGACATCCTCAAGGCCGGCGGCGACGTGAACTACAATGGCGCGAGCAGCCGCGTGGACCTGAACGACCACGACGACGACTCGGGCTCGATCTTCGCCTGGACGAGAATCGTCGATGGCGGGTTCAAGGAAGTGAAGAAGCTCTCCCCCGGCCAGCTCTGAGCGGGATACGGAACCGGCGATGACACCAGGCCAGTGGACTGCGAACATGGTCCTCAACGGTCTCGTTGAGGGCCTGGTGGTGGCGCTTGTCGCGCTGGCCATCACCCTTGTCTATGCCATCGCCCGTTTCTCCAACGCGGCCACCGGCGACTATCTGACTTTCGGTGCCTACGTCGCCAAGGGCGCGGCGACATGGACCGGAAGCATGGTCGCCGGCGTGGCCGCCGGCATGGCGGCCACCGCCGTGCTTTCGGTCTTCTTCTACGGATGGGTGTTCCGGCGGCTGCTGCGCCGCTCGCACGTCATCGCGCTCGTCGCCTCCATCGGCGTCGCCTTCTTCGTGCGCCACACCATGACCCTGTTCACCGGGCACGAGCCCTTCGTCTACGACCTGCCGATCGTGCGCGCGTGGAACATCCATGGCGTGCTGCTGCAGCGCACCGACCTCGCCGTCGCCATTGCCGGCATCGCCAGCCTCGGCCTGGTCTTCGCGCTGCTGCATTTCACCTCGCTCGGCCGCCACATGCGCGCCGTCGCCGACAATGTCGATCTTGCCCGCTCCAGCGGCATCAACACCGACCGCGTCATGGTCGCGCTGTGGCTGCTGGTCGGCGCCATCTGCGGCGTTGCCGGCATCCTGGTCGGCGTGAAGTCGGTCATCCACCCAGAGCTTGGCTGGGACCTGCTGCTTCCCGGTTTCGCGGCCGCCATCCTCGGCGGCTTCGCCAGCCCCGTCGGCGCCGTGGTCGGCGGCCTCGTCATCGGCCTCACCCATGAGCTCGCCGCGCCTTTCGTCGGCTATTCCTACAAGCTCGCAGTGTCCTTCGTGATCATCCTCGTGTTCCTCCTGTGGCGGCCCGGCGGTCTGTTCGGCCGGGTCGAAGAGGTCCGCTGATGCTCAGCTACCTGCTGGCGATCTCGATCCAGGTCGGGATCCTGATGATCCTCACCCTGGCGCTCAACGTGCAATACGGCATGACCGGCCTCATCAATTTCGGTCTCGTCGCCTTCTATGCCCTCGGCGCCTATGCCGGCGGCCTCACCACGGTCGCCGGCCTTCCCATTGCGGCCGGCCTGCTGGTCGCCGCCGCCATCGGCACGCTGGCCTCGCTGCCGCTGGGCGTCGCCGCCGTCCGCCTCAAGGCCGAGTATCTGGCCATCGTCACACTGGGCTTTGCGGAGCTGGTGCGGCTGGCCGCCCTCAACGAGCAGTGGCTGACGCGCGGCACCACCGGCCTCGGCGGCATCCCCCGGCCCTTCCAGGACCAGCCGCCCGTGGTGCAGGGCGCCCTCTTCCTCGCCGTCGTTGTGGCGCTAATCGTCGTATTCGTGCTGGTCTGCAGACGGCTCACCGTGTCGCCCTACGGGCGCATCCTCGCCGCCATTCGCGACAACGAGGCCGCCGTCAGCGCCATCGGCAAGAACCCCAACCGGTTCAAGATCCAGATCCTCGCCATCGGCTCCGGCGCGGCCGCCGTCGCCGGCGCGCTGCAGGCCCACTACATCGGCTACGTCTCGCCCGACCAGTTCGTCGCCCATGTCACCTTCATGGCCTGGATGGCGATGATCCTCGGCGGCACCGGCCGCGTGTCGGGTTCGCTCATCGGCGCCTTCGTCATCATGCTCTTCTTCGAGGGCTCCCGCTTCCTGCGCGACATCGCGCCCTGGATATCCGAGGTCGAGATGGCCAGCGTGCGCCTCGCCATTGTCGGCCTGCTTCTCATCCTGGCCACCCTCTACCGCCCGCAGGGCATCGTCGGGGACTACAGCTCCAGATGATCCTCGCCGCTCACGACATTTCGGTTTCGTTCGGCGGCTTCACCGCGGTCGATCGCGCCGGCATCTCGGTCCCGGCCGGGGAGATGGTCGGCCTGGTCGGGCCCAACGGCGCCGGCAAGAGCTCGCTCTTCGGCGCGCTCACCGGCTATCTCGCGCCGCAGGGCGGCACCGTCCTGCTCGACGGCGCCGACATCAGTCGCCTGCCGCCGCACCTCCGCGTCCGCCGCGGCCTCGGCCGCACCTTCCAGGTCCCGCGCGAATTCACCCACCTGTCGGTGCGCGACAATCTTTCGGCGGCCGTGCCCGCGCAGAGCGGCGAGACCCTGCGTGGCCTCTTCGTCGGCTTCGTCGCGGTGCGCCGGGAACAGCAGGAGGTACGCCGCAAGGTCGACGAGATCCTCGACGTGATCGGCCTCGCCCATGTCCAGGACCTTCACGCCGGCGGCCTCAGCGGCGGCCAGCGCAAGCTGCTCGAGCTCGGCCGCGTGCTGTTGACCGAGCCGCGCATCGTCCTGCTCGACGAGCCCTTCGGCGGCGTCAATCCGGTGATGATCGAGAAGCTGTCCGAGGTGATCCGCGCGCTCAACGGCCGCGGCATCGCCTTCCTCATCGTCGAGCACAACCTCGCGGCGCTGTCCCGCCTGGTCAACCATCTCTACGTGATGGACCGCGGCAAGGTGATAGCCGATGGCTCGCCCGGCCATGTTCTCTCGCTTCCTGCCGTGCAGGACGCCTATCTCGGGACGGTCGTCTGATGGCTCTGCTGGAGATCGGGCCCATAGCCGGCGGCTATGGCGACGCGGATGTATTCTCCGACGTGTCCTTCACCGTCGATGTGGGCGAGATCGTCACGCTCGCCGGCACCAACGGCTCGGGCAAGTCGTCGCTGGTCAAGGCCATCCTCGGCCTGCTGCCGCGGGTGCGCGGCGAAGTCAGGCTCGACGGCGTCGAGATCGGCGGATGGAGCGTCGGCGATCGCGCGCGCCACGGCATCGGCTATGTCCCGCAGGTGGCCAACGTCTTCCCCAGCCTGACCGTGCACGAGAACCTGCAGGTCATCTCCATCGAGAACCAGCGCCAGGCCATCGCCGGCATCTACGAGGAGTTCCCGGCGCTGGCCGAGCGCAGGCGAAACCGCGCCGGCTCGCTGTCGGGCGGCGAGCGCCAGCAGCTCGCCATCGCGCGCGTGCTCATCGCGCGGCCCCGGCTCATCATCCTCGACGAGCCCACCGCCAACCTGTCGCCGCTGCTCGTCAGCCAGGTGTTCGGCATCATTTCCGGTTTGCCTTCCCCGACCGTCGGTGTTCTGCTGGTCGAGCAGCGGGCGCGCGAGGCGCTGGCCATCAGCCGCCGCGGCATTATCATGGAGGCCGGGCGCGTGTGCGCCAGCGGGCCGGCGGCAGAGCTGCTGGCCGACGATGATCTCGCCAGGCGGTTCCTCGGGCAGTACGCCTGAGCCGGCGGCGCGCAAGACTGGAGGGTCCGCATGGGCGAAGACGCAGCAGGGTTGGAACGCGAGTTCGACATGCTGGCCGCGCGCGCGGGGCTGCTCATCCCGGCTGACCGCCGGCACGAGATTCTTGCCTCGTTCGTGGAGCTGCGCCGCCAGGCCGCGCTCCTGCGCTCGGGCCGCCCTGCCGCCGCCGAGCCCGCCAACGTCTACGACGTTTCCACCATCCTGCGCGCCGACCTGCCGTGACCGCCGCGCTGCACGATCTTTCCATCGCTCAGGCCGGCGCCATGCTGCGCTCCGGCGCGCTCACCGCCTTCGGCCTCGCGCAGCAGACCCTCGACCGCGTCGCCGCCCTCGATCCCGCCCTCCACGCCTTCATCACCGTCACCGCCGACCGCGCCATGGCCGACGCGGCCGCAGCCGACGCGGCCTTCGCGCGCGGCGAGGACAAGGGGCCGCTGCACGGCATCCCCTACGGCCTGAAGGACATCATCGACACGCGCGGCATCCGCACCACCTGCCACTCGAAGCTGCTGGTCGATCACGTGCCGCAGGCCGACGCCCATTGCCAGACCCTGCTTGCCCGCGGCGGCGGCGTTCTGGTGGGCAAGCTCGCCACGCATGAATTCGCCATGGGCGGCCCCAGCTTCGACCTGCCCTTTCCGCCCGCCCGCAACCCGTGGAACCTCGAGCACACGCCCGGCGGCTCGTCTTCCGGCGCAGGTGCTGCGGTGGCCGCCGGCCTGCTGCGCACCGCCATCGGTTCCGACACCGGCGGCTCCATACGTCTCCCCGCCGGCTATTGCGGCGTCGTCGGGCTCAAACCCACCTACGGGCTCGTCTCGCGGCGCGGCGCCTGGCCGCTTTCCTACACGCTCGACCATGTCGGCCCGCTCTCCTGGTCCGTCGAGGACTGCGCCCTCACCATGCAGGTCATCGCCGGGCACGATCCCGCCGACCCCGCATCCGCGGCGGCGGGAAGGCACGACTTCGCCGCCGGCCTTGACCGCGGCGTCGCCGGCTTGCGGATTGGCTATCCCCGCCAGTTCCACGCCGGCGTCGGCGAGGCGGCGGCCGAAACGGTTGCCGCGCTCGACGCGGCCGCCGGGCGGCTGGCGCAGCTGGGCGCCATCGTCGAGGACGTGCGCCTGCCCGACTACGAGCTGTTCAACGCCGCCAGCCGCGTCATCATCTCCGCCGAATGTTTCGCCGTGCACGAGAAGGATCTGCGCGAACGCCCGCTCGACTATGGGCGGCTGGGCCACGAGCGTCTGGTCCTCGGCGCCTTCGTCACCGGCGCCGACTACGTGCAGGCCATGCGTGTGCGCCGCGAGCTGGCCATCGTGCTCAACCGCGAGGTCCTGCAGCGCCACGACGCGCTCATCATGGCCTCCACGCTCACGCCCGCACCCCGCTTTGCCGACATCTCGTCCACGGCCCCCACCGTGTGGCCGATCCGCATGTCCCCCTTCAACCTCACGGGCAACCCGGCCCTGTCCGTGCCCAACGGCTTTTCGGCCAGCGGGCTGCCGCTCTCCCTGCAGATCGTCGGCCGCCTGTTCGACGAGGCCACCGTCCTGCGCATCGGCCGCGCCCACGAGATGGCGCTCGGCTCCGATCGCCGCCCGCCGCTATCGGCCGTCGATGCCCCTGAAGGCGAGGCCGCGATCGCCTGACGCGGCGTCCGGCTGCGGGGGGGCCCATGCAGCGGACCGCGTTTGCAGTCCGCCGCGCGTCGGTACTATATGGCACGCATCCAGCCTGGAGCCGCATCCATGTCGCATGATCCCGTCGTCATCGCCGCCGCCGCCCGCACCCCAATGGGCGGCTTCCAGGGCGCGCTCAAATCCGTGCCCTCCACCGCGCTCGGCGCCGCCGCCATCCGCGAGACGATGGCGCGCAGCGGCGTCGCGCCCGGCGAGGTCGACGAAGTCATCATGGGCTGCGTGCTTCCCGCCGGCCTCGGCCAGGCGCCCGCGCGCCAGGCCTCCATCGGCGCCGGCCTGCCCGAAAGCGTGCCCTGCGCCACCGTCAACAAGGTCTGCGGCTCCGGCATGAAGGCGACCATGCTGGCGGCCGACCTCGTGGCTGCCGGCAGCGCCGGCATCGTCGTGGCCGGCGGCATGGAGAGCATGACCAACGCGCCCTACCTGCTCGACAAGGCCCGCGCCGGCTATCGTCTCGGCCACGGCCGCGTCCTGGATCACATGTTCCTCGACGGCCTCGAAGACGCCTACGACCGCGGCCGCGCCATGGGCACCTTCGCCGAGGACACCGCCCAACACTACCAGTTCACCCGCGAGGCCCAGGACGCCTACGCGCTCGCCTCGCTGGAGCGTGCCCTGGCCGCCACCGCCAATGGCGGCTTCCGCGCGGAGATCGTCCCGGTCGAGGGCGTCGAGCATGACGAGCAGCCGGCTCGGGCGAAGCCGGAGAAGATCCCGCTGCTCAAGCCCGCCTTCCGCGCCGACGGCACCGTCACCGCCGCCAACTCGTCGTCCATCTCCGATGGTGCCGCCGCACTGCTGGTCATGCGCATGTCCGAGGCAGAGAAGCGCGGCCTCCAGCCGCTCGCGCGCATCGTTGGCCATTCCAGCCATGCGCAGGCGCCCGCATGGTTCACCACCGCCCCGGTCTTCGCCATCCGCAAGCTCATGGAAAAGACCGGCTGGGACGTCGCCGGCGTCGACCTGTTCGAGATCAACGAGGCCTTCGCCGTCGTCGCCATGGCCGCCATGCGCGAGCTCGACATCCCGCACGACAGGCTCAACGTCAATGGCGGCGCCTGCGCGCTGGGCCACCCAATCGGCTGCTCGGGCGCCCGCATCGTCGTCACCCTGCTCTCCGCGCTCAAGGCGCGCGGGCTCAAGCGCGGCGTCGCCTCGCTGTGCATCGGCGGCGGCGAGGCCACCGCGCTCGCGGTCGAGCTCGTCTAGGCCTCCCGGACCGCCCGCAGCCCCGGGTAGGTCTGCCGGCGCGTCCGCTCGTTCTGTGCTAGGCTGCCCGCATGGCCAGGCGAAGCGCAGGTATATTGCCGTTCCGGTTCTCCGCGGGCGTTCTGCAGGTTCTGCTGGCGCATCCCGGCGGCCCCTACTGGCAAAGGCGCGACGATGGCGCGTGGTCCATCATCAAGGGCGAGTATTCGCCCGAGGAGACCGCGCTCGCCGCCGCCCGACGCGAATTCGCCGAGGAGACGGGCTGGTCCGCGGCGGGCGAGCTTCTCCCGCTGGGCGAGCTGCGCCAGCCCGGCGGCAAGATCGTCACCGCCTTCGGTATGCGCGGCGACTTCGATCCAGCCACGCTGGGGAGCAACCTGTTCGAGATCGAGTGGCCGCCGCGCAGCGGGCTCCGCGCGTCCTTCGCCGAGATCGACCGCGCGGCCTGGTTCGGCCTGGAGGCCGCCGGCCGCAAGATCCTGCCCGGGCAGGCGCCGTTCCTCGCCCGCCTCGCGACCGTGGCCGCGCCCTGAGCCGTCCCGGCCGCAAAGGCTCCACCCACCGACGCGCGGCTCAGGCGTCCAGCCGGTAAAGTGCTGCCGCGTTGCCTCCCAGTATCGCCGCGCGCTCGTCCAGGCTGCATGCGGCAAGCAGCATCTCGGTCGCCTCCACCCAATCCTGATAGCTGGCGGCAAGCAGGCACACCGGCCAGTCGCTGCCCCAGATCACCCGCCCCGGCCCGAACACGTCGAGCACATGCTCCACATAGGGCCGCAGCCGCTCCGCGTCCCAGCCCGCGCCCGCCTCCGTCACCAGCCCCGAAAGCTTGCACGACGCGCTGCTGCCGTCGGCGATCGCCTTCATCCCGCGGGCCCAGTCCGCAAAATTGCCGCCAGCGATCCCGGGCTTCGCGCAATGGTCCACCACCGCGCGCATCGCCGGGTATCGCTCGAGCAGGGCGGCCAGGTTCCGCAGGTGCCGCGGCAGCACCAGCGCGTCGAACACCAGCCCCTGCGCGATCATCTCCCGGTAGGCCGCGTCGAGCTCCGGCCGCAGCATCCAGTCGGCGTCTGCGATGTCCTGGATCATCGGACGCAGGCCCTTCAGCTTCGCATGCCGCGCCAGCCGCGCAACGCGCTGGGCCGCGTCGGGCGCCTCGAAATCGGTCCAGCCCACCACGCCCTCGATGAAAGCATGCGTCTCGGCGAGGCCCAGCATGAACTCCGTTTCCGCCTCGGTCGGCGCCGCCTGCACCAGCACCGTGCCCGCGATCCCCGCCGCCTTCATCAGCGGCGCCAGGTCGGCCGGCAGGAAGTCGCGATAGACCGCCGCCAGCTCCGGGGTCAGCCAGCCATAGTCGCCGCGGTCGAGCCGCCAGAAATGCTGGTGGGCGTCGATCCTGCGCATTACTCGGCTCCCGGCGTCGGCGCGTCGGGCCGCAGCAGCCCCGCGCTTTTCAGGTCGCTCCACAGGCCCTGCGGCACCCGCCGCTCAAACAGCGCCGCATTGGCCTCCACCTCGCGCGCATTCACCGCGCCCGGGATGACCGAGCGCACCGCCGGATGCCCGGTCACGAATTGCAGCGCCGCCTCGATCAGCCTCACCCCGTGCTCGGCGCAGATCGCCTCGATCCGCCGCACGCGCTGCATGACCGGCTCCGGCGCCGGCTTGTAGTTGTAGCGCGCGCCGACCACCGCGCCCGTCGCCAGTATGCCCGAATTGTAGGGCCCGCCGAGAATGATGCCGACGTCGCGCTCCACGCAAAGCGGCAGGAAGCTCTCCAGCGCCTCCTGCTCCAGCAGCGTGTAGCGCCCCGCCAGCAGGAAGCAGTCGAAATCGCCGAGCCCCAGCAGCGTCTCGCACACCTCCCACTCGTTCACCCCGGCGCCGATCGCCTTGATCACTCCGGCCGTGCGCAGTTCCTCGAGCGCGCGAAACCCGCCCCGCTCGAACAGCGCGCGCACGCTGGCCTCGCTCGCCGCGCGGCTGCCCTGCGACGCCGCGTCCACATCGTGCACCAGCAATATGTCCACGGCCTCGACGCCCAGCCTCTCCAGGCTGGATTCCAGGCTGCGCATCACCCCGTCGCGGCTGTAGTCGAAGACGATGCGCTTCTGCGGCACGTCCACGAAGGCTTCCGGCGTCACCTCGTGCGGTTCGCAATCCAGCAGCAGCCGCCCCACCTTGGTGGAGATCGTCACGCCATCGCGGCCGAACCGCGCGATCGCCTCGCCCATGCGCCGCTCCGAAATCCCCAGGCCGTATTGCGGCGCGGTGTCGAAGTAGCGGATGCCGAGATCGTATGCCGCCTGCAGCGCGCCCTGCGCGTCGGCCTCTTCCACCCGCCGGTAGAGATTGCCCAGCGCCGCGCCGCCAAACCCCAGCCGGGTCAGCGCCACCTCCCGCCCCTGCCGCAGGCGCACCGTGTCCGACGCCTTCATCGATGCTCCTCCGTCGACGGTTGACAATACCCACCGCCGCGCTCTTTCACTAGCGCCACCTGCCGCGCCGGGCGGCGCGCTGACCATGGGGTGTGCGGTGAACCTGCGCCAGATCCTGCGTGCGAAGTTCGAGATCGACGATCATCCGCTCAGCCTGCTCGGCCGCTCGGCCAGTGCGTCCGGCGGCTATCTGGCCGAGCAGCTGTCGTTCGAGACCGCTGCCGGCGAAGCCGTGCGCGGCCTGCTCACGCGGCCGGCGTCGGATGCGCCCGCGCCCGCCATCCTATACATCCACGCCCACGGCAACCGCTACGACATCGGCGCGTCCGAACTGCTCGACGGCCGCCCCGCGCTGCAGGGTCCGCTCGGCCCCGTCTTCGCCGAGCTCGGCTTTGCCACCCTCGCCATCGACATGCCGGGCTTCGGCGGCCGTGCGGGCCTCAGTGAAAGCCATCTCGCCAAGGCGGCGCTCTGGCGCGGCAGGTCGCTCGCAGGCCAGATGCTGGGCGAGCAGGCGTCAGCGCTCGGCTGGCTGGCCGCGCAGCCCCTTCGTCGATCCTGCCCGCATCGGCTGCTACGGCATCTCCATGGGCGCCACGCTCGGCTACTGGCTGGCCGCCGTCGACACGCGCATCGCCGCGCTGGCGCAGCTCTGCTGCTTCGCCGACATCGGCGCGCTCATCGACGCCGGCGCGCATGATCTGCACGGCATCTACATGACGGTTCCCGGCCTGCTCGACATCGCCTCCAGCGGCGAGATCGCGGGGCTGGTGGCGCCGCGCCCGCAGCTCGTCTGCATCGGCGATCTCGATCCGCTGACCCCGCCCGTCGCGGTCGACAAGGGTTTGGCGCAGGCCAGCGCCGCTTATGCCCAGGTCGGCGCGGCCGCGGCCCTCTCGGTGCATCGCGAGGCCGCCACCGGACACCAGGAAAGCCCCGCGATGCGCGTCGCCGTCCTCGATTTCTTCAGGCAGGCGCTGGCATGACGCAGAGCGCGACCTACCAGCTCTTCTATCGATCCATGGCCGAGCGGCGGCCGCTGGTGTGCATGTATCAGGGTCACGCCCGCGCCGTCTGCCCCATCATCCTCGGCCACACCGGCGGCGAGGAGAAGGCGCTCGTCCACCAGTTCGAAGGCACCAGCGGCAGCGGTGCCGCTCGGGGGTGGAAGTGCCTCGCCCTGTCGAAGGTCAGCAGGGCCGAACTGGTCGACTTCCCCTGGCAGGATGGCGCCGGCCCGCACGCCGCCGGCCAGCGCTGCGTGGCAGACGTCGACGTCGACGTGAACCCGCAGAGCCCCTACGGCCCGAAGCGCCGGCTGCCCTGGCAGTAGGCCCGCCCGCTGTCGGCCTCCGGCTAGTCGATCCGCAATCCCTGCTCGTCGAAGGCGTGCAGGTTCGGCTCGTCATAGGCCAGCGCCAGCGCCTCGCCGGTCTGCAGGCCCTGCTGTCCCGGCAGCACCGCCAGCAGCCTCTGCCCGCCGGCCATGCCGTGTACCACCGTCTCCGATCCCAGCTGCTCGATCAGCGTCACGGTCGCCGTCAGCGCGGTCTCTCCCTTGGCGGCGCGCCGCAAGTGCTGCGGCCTGATCCCGATCGTGGCTCCCCTGCGGCCCGGGAATGCCGAAGCCGGCAGGAAGTTCATGCGCGGCGCGCCGATGAAGCCCGCCACGAACTGGTTCGCGGGCCTGTTGTACAGCTCCAGCGGCGTGCCCACCTGTTCGATGCGCCCCGCCCGCAACACCACGATGCGGTCGGCCAGCGTCATCGCCTCGATCTGGTCGTGGGTGACATAGACCATCGTCGCCGAAAGCCGCTCGTGCAGCGCCGCCAGCTCCGCGCGGGTGGAGATGCGCAGCTCGGCGTCGAGGTTCGACAGCGGCTCGTCCAGCAGGAACGCGGTCGGGTTGCGCACGATGGCGCGCCCGATCGCCACGCGCTGCCGCTGCCCGCCCGAAAGCTGCCCCGGCCGGCGCTCCAGATAGGCCTCGATCTCCAGCATGCGCGCCGCTTCCGCGATGCGCTTGCTGATTTCGGGCTTGGGCATGCGCGCATTCTCCAGCCCGAAGGCCAGGTTCTGGCGCACGCTCATATGCGGGTACAGCGCGTAGGACTGGAACACCATCGCCAGCCCGCGGTCGGCCGCCGGCACGCTGGTCACATCCCTTCCGTCGATCGCGACGGTTCCGCTCGTCGGCCGGTCCAGCCCCGCGATCAGCCGCAGCAGCGTCGACTTCCCGCAGCCGGACGGCCCCACGAACACGATCAGCTCGCCGTCCTCGATGTCCAGGTTGATGTCGTGCAGCACCTTCACCTGGCCGAAGCTTCGGCACACATCCGTCAGCGTGATGCGGCTCATGCGCGTCCCCTCATTTCAGCCCCGAGCCGGCTATGCCGGTGGTGATGAAGCGCTGCAGGAACACGAACACCAGCACCACCGGGATCATCGTCACCACGGTCATGGCCAGTATGTAGTGCCACTGCACGTTCAGCTCGCCCGCATAGGTGTTGAGCCCTACCTGCAGCGTGTAGAGCTCCTTGCGCGACAGCACGATCAGCGGCCACAGGAAGTCGTTCCAGCGCCACACCACCGAGAAGATGGCGAGCACGGCCAGCGCCGGCGCCGTCAGCGGCAGGATGATGCGCCAGTAGATCTGCCACTCCGACGCCTTGTCCATGCGCGCCGCGTCTATCAGCTCGTCGGGGATCGTCAGCATGTACTGCCGCAGCATGAACACGCCGGTCGGCGTCGCCACCGTCGGCAGGATCACGCCCCACAGCGAGTTGAACAGCCCCATCGCCGAGATCACCGAATAGAGCGGCACGAGGATCACCGACAGCGGCACCATCAGCGTCGCCACGATCAGCATCATCACCGTGCCGCGCCCGCGGAAATTGTATTTCGACAGCGCGAACGCGGCCATCGAGTTGGTGATCAGCGTGATGATCGTCGCCATCACCGTCACGAACACCGAGTTCTTCAGGTACTGGAAGAAGTCGAAGGCGAGGAACGGCCGCACGTAATTGTCGACCGCGAAGGACACCTGCCGCACCGGCTTGCGGTTCTGGATGTTCACCCGGATCGTCTCGCCCGGCGCGGCCGGGTCCACCATCTGCGCGATCGTGCCCACGCGCCTGATCTCGGCCAGCACCTTGGTGCTTCCGTCCTCCAGCGTCACCTCGTAGAGCGGCAGCGGCTTGTCCTGCCCCTCCACCGTCGCCACCGCCGTCACATAGGGCAGGATCGTGGGCGGAAATTCCGCCAGTCCCGCCGGGGTCTTGAACGACGAGTTCACCAGCCACACCGCCGGCCCGAACATGACGACGAGGCCGCCCACCAGCCAGAACCAGGTGAAGACGTCGGTCCAGTGCCAGCCCTGCCCGCCGCGCCGGCGCAGGACGAATTCCGCCACTCGGCTCATCGCTTGCCCCGCATCTCGTTGCGGCGCGCCGCACCCAGCTGGATCAGCGTCAGCACGATCAGCACCGCGCCCATCAGGATGGAGGCGGCCGAGGCGAGGCCCGGGTTGCGCAGGATCGAGGCGAAGCCCACCTCGTAGATGTATTGCGTCAGGTACAGCGTCGCCGTGCCCGGCCCGCCGCCGGTCAGCACATACACCTCGTCGAATATCTGCACCGCGCGGATCAGCACCAGCACCAGAACCACCAGCAGGTTCGGCCCCAGCAGCGGCAGCGTTATGCGCCAGAACACACGCGCCGGCCGCGTGCCGTCCATCTCGGCCGCCTCGTACAGGTCCTTGGGTATCGCCTGCAGTCCCGCCAGCAATATCAGCGCGTAGAAGCCGACATGCGCCCACACCGAAACCCCCACCGCCGCTGCGAACGCCCAGTTGCGCTCCACCAGCCAGTTGATCGGCGAAAATCCCAGTTCGTGCATGCCTAGGTTCAGCAGGCCCTGCCGCTGCAATATCCAGCGCCAGATCAGCCCCACCACGACAGGCGACAGCAGCACCGGAAAGAAGAACACCGCGCGCCAGAAGCTGCGCGCGCGCAGGTCGCGGTTCAGCACCAGCGCCGTCACCAGCGCCACCACCACCATCATCACCACCTGCACCGACACGAAGGCGACCGTGTTCCATACCGCCGTCCAGAACAGATCCTCCGTGCAGCTCTTGGCGTCGGCATAGCTGCGGCAGTCGAACAGCCGCTCATACTGCGCCAGCCCCACGAAGCTCCGGTCGGTCAGGAACAGCGCCGTGCCGCCGGTCATCGAATAGACGATGTTGATGACCAGCGGCAGCAGCACGAAGATTCCGAACACCGCCATGTTCGGCAGCAGGAAGAAGGCGGCCATGCCGTTGGTGCCGCCAACCCTCTGCAGCGCGCTCAGCGGCGGGTCGAGCAGCCGCGCCAGCAGGCCCACCGGCGCCATCAGCATGGCGCCGGCTCTGCTCATCGGTCCGCGTGGCGCGGGCGCGCTCACCTTGGGTCTCGCGGTCCTACTTGGCCGCGTCGACCTGCGCCTTGATGTCCTCGTCGATGCGCACGAACGCATCGTCGATCGACATCTCGCCCGCCATCGCCTGGCTTATGCGGGTCACCAGCGCGCCGTAATAGGCGTTGCCCCACTTCCAGGCCGGCAGCGCGTTGGCGTTGGGCATCACCTTGCCGGTCGCCTTCACGAAGGTCTCCAGCGCGCCCTTCACGTTCGGGTCGTCGCTCTTGAAGTCGATCGCGCCGGCCACAACGCCCTTGTGCGCGGGCAGGAACAGCGTGCGCTCGGTGAATTCCTTCACCACCGCCTCGCTGGCCAGGTAGTCCATCACCTTGCCCACCTCTTCGGCGTTCTTGGTGTATTTGATCGCGACCAGTGCTGCCCCGCCCGGCAGGCCGGAGCATCCGGCCGTGCCGCAGGGCGAGCCGGTGGCCACCCAGTCGAAGGCGTCGCCGATCTTGGTCGACAGGTTCGCCACCTGCCAGCTGCCCGAATAGTAGTAGGCGATCTGCGCGTTGATGAAGTCGTCGGCGCCCGCGCGGTAGGTCGTGCCTGCGGCCGAAACCCAGGTCTCCTTGTTCATGCGGCCGCTGTCGGCCCATTCCACCAGCTTGCGCGCAAACGTCTTCGTCCCTTCGTCCACCGGCGCCGGCAGCCTGTCGGGCCCGATATAGTTGGCGCCGTAGGAGACGTTGGCCGCCGAGATGCGGTGGCCCGAGCGGTCGATCGCCATGGCAGCGTTCAGCTGCTGGCTGTCCTGCACCTTGCCGGCCGCCTCCACCCATTCGTCCCAGGTCGCGTCCGGGCCGGGCATCTCTACGCCCGCCTGCTCGAACAGCGTCTTGTTGGCGAAGCCGCCGGTCAGCGTCAGCTGCGTCATGAAGCCGGGAATGATGTCGGAGCCATCGGGCCGCATCCAGTCCAGCTGGTCGCCGAAATTCGCCTTCCAGTATTCCGGGTCCGCCACGTGCGGCGTCAGGTCCAGCCAGTGGTCGGCCAGCGCCTTGATGTTGGTCACGCGGGCGATGTCCGGGCCCCTGCCGGCCTCCAGCTCCACCGGCAGCTGCTCCTGGATCACCTTGTAGGCGACATTGTCCAGGATGACGTTGATGCCGGGATTGTCCTTCATGAAGCGGTCCAGCAGGTCCTTGATGACCTCGCCCTCGACGCCGTCCGAATACCACATCACGCGCACGTCGCCGGCCAGCGCGGCGGTCGACGACATCAGTCCCGCGGCCAGGGCCACAAGCAGTGCTTTCGTTCTCATTTCAGGCTCCTCCGGTTGTGCGGCTCCAGGGGCCGCTGTTCTTGGTTTTCGTATCCGCCGGCGGCGCCGGCGCTACTTCCTCCTCATCGGGCCTTCGGCCAGTATCGCCGCATGGCCCGCCACCGTCCATCCGGCGGGGTCGATCGTCCGTCCCTCCGCCTCCACCCGCCCGTCCGCGCGGAACGTCACCACGCCATATTCCGGGTCGTGCACCTCCAGCGTCCCGCTTTCGAGCGTCCGTATCGCCAGGCCCTCGAAGGCAGCGCCGAAAGCCTCCAGCGTCCCGTGCTCGCGCACGCGGCCGAGCCTCGCGATCCATTGCGCCTTGTGCCCCTGCACCCGCAGCTCGTTTCCGGCAGTCGGCCCGCTGTCCACCGCCTCGAAATTCCCGTCCGCCTTCAGCATCAGCAACCCGCCGTCGCATTGCGCCAGCGCCTTGTTGCCATCGATGTGTGACGCCTTGAATGCGCCCTGTGGAAACCACGCATGGGTGAAGCCGGGCTGCTCGGCCGCGCAATCGAACAGCGCCACCGCCAGCCCGCGATACTGGTGCACGCGCGGCACCGTGCCCGAGCCGCCCCAGTAGGAAGGCCGCCCGTAGCCCGAATGGATCACCTCGCCCGGGTGGTTGATCCACACCTGCGCATCCGGGTCGTCGCCCAGCCGCAGGTGCAGGAGCGTCTCCTGGTAGCCCCACTCGTTCCAGCGATATGCGGCGATCGAGCCCATCGCATGGTCGCGCGTCTTGTAGTGGTAGAGCTTGGCGATGCGGTCCTGGCCCTGCGCGAAGGTCCACTCCTGCGCGTCCTCGCACCGGAAATCCGCCACCGCGCCCAGTTCCGCCGGCAGCCGCAGCCCGTGGTCGCGCAGGCACAGCGCCAGCTGCGGCAGCGTGTGGAAGCGCATGCCGTAGAAGCCCGCGCCCCATGCCAGCCGCGCCACGCCCGAAAGCTCCAGCGAGCGCGCGGGCCTCAGCGTGTGCTCGTAGGAGCGGCCCTGCGCACCGGTCAGCACGCCGCGATGCGCCGAGCGCGCCACGATCTCCAGCAGCCTGACGATGCCCTTGCCGGCGCGCTCGCGCACGTCGGCGTCGGGCGCCAGCGCGTGCAGCGCCGTCAGCCCCTTCAGGTCGATCGGGAAATACGGCGCCGAGTTGAACTCGGCCATCTCCCATTCCTCGAAATGGTCGAGCCAGGCGCGCACGCGCGCCAGCCCCGTCTTCGACTGCTCCCTGCCCTGCCGCCCCGAGCGCACGAACCGCGCGTCGGGAAACATGTGCCCGGCGAGATAGGCCGCCGTGTGGAACAGCAGCGCATGGTTTTCCGAAAAATACCACTGAACGTCGTTGCCCGGCTCGTCCATCCAGTAGCGGTAGTTCAGGATCGCGGCGTCCACCCGTTCGCGCACCTCCGCCCCGATCGTCTCGCCGAACCGGCTGCGGCACCACAGCAGCGGCACCAGAATGAAGTCGGCGCAGTCGTGGCAGTCCTCGATCGCCGGCAGCGCACCGGCTATCATCGCGTCCGTCTCGGTCCCGCCGCGCCCGCTCGCCAGCCGCGCCAGCGCCCGCACCGTGTCGCTCTCGGCGTGTTCCGACACCTCGTCCAGCGCCTCGCGGATGCGCGCCTGCAGGCTCGCCGGCGCCGGCCCCTGCCGCTCCGCATGGCATATCTCCACGCCGAACACGCGCGAGACCGTAAAGCCGCCCACCGTCAGCGAAACCTTGAAGTGGCGGAAGTCGGCCGGCAGCTCGTCCGCCTGCGCGATCGGCAGCCTTGCCTCGCGCGCTCCGAGCCGCGTCCGGAAACCCACCGGCTCCTCGATCGACATGAAGTCGCCTTCAACGGCGATGGCGACCTCGGCTTCCACCGGCAGCGGTGCGCCGGTCACCAGCGCCACCTCGCCGCCCGTATAGGCCGGCCTTTCGAAATGCATCGCGTCGAGCGCGGCTTCCATCGCCGCCGCCACATCGCCCGCCACGCCCGTCGGCAGTGCATGCTCGGCCGCCGGCCCCGACAGGTAGTCCAGCTGGAAGTAGTAGCGCGCGTCGCGCTCGGCCAGGTCGTCGAACCAGATGCGGATGTCGTTCGCCCCGGCGGCCAGCATAGCCTCGAACTCTTCCGCCGTCTCCAGATTGCGCCCATAGGGCGCCATCCAGCCGATCTCCTCCCCGTTCACGAACAGCACCGCGCCGCCGCAGCTGCGCAGCCTGAGCTTCGCCGGCCCGGCCCGGTCCGCCACGATCACCGTCTGCGCCCAGGTCCCGATCACTGTGGGCCGGAACCAGAAGCCCGAAAGATCGACGCGCGGCGAGGCGAATGGCAGCCAGTTGCGCTGCGGCTCGAAGCTGCCTCGCGGCTGCGGCCGCTTGCCCCGCCTTTCGGCGGCAAACTGCGTGCGGCAGGGATATTCGTGCGGGATGAAATTCTTGTGCTTGGTCAGGAAGAAGAAGGGGTCCATCTCCCCCTTCATCGGCCGGTCCGGCACGTCGTAGCGCTGCTCCGCCGTCGCCCCCAGCCGCCAGTAGACGACGGGCCCGCCCGCGGCCAGAGGCCGCCGCAGCGCATGCGCCTGCTCGACCGCACCCGCCGCCAAGCTCGCCTCCGCCTTCATCGCAGGCTCCCCACCGGCACGGGCGACACGTCGTTGTAGGCCTGGTTCTCGCCGGTCATGCCCCACACGAAGGCGTAGGGGCCGGTGCCCGCGCCCATGTGGATCGACCATGCGGGCGAGATCACGCAGTCGCCATTGGCGACCATCAGGTGCCGCGTATTGTCCGGCCGGCCCATCAGGTGCACCACCCGGTCCTCCTCCGCCAGGTCGAAATAGAGATAGGCCTCCATCCGCCGCTCGTGCAGGTGCGGCGGCATCGTGTTCCACACGCTGCCCTCCGCGAAATCGGTGATGCCCATCAGGAGCAGGCAGGACGGCGCGACCTCGGGATGGATGTACATGCGCAGCGTCCGCCTGTTCGCCCGCCGCGCCTCGCCAAGGTCCAGCGGCTTCGATTCCGCTTGGCGGATCAGCCGGTGCGGGATGTCGGCGCCCGCCGGCACCGAGTTCATGTAGAAGCGCGCCGGCTTGCCCGCATCGTCGCTCGCCAGCCGCACCTCGCGCGCGCCGCGCCCGACATAGAGCATGTCGCGGTTGGCAAGCCTGAAGCTCTTGCCATCGACCGTCACCGTGCCGCCGCCGCCGCCCAGATTGGCGATGCCCATCTCGCGCGCGCTGAAGAAGTGCTCCGTGCCGACATCCGCCCCGTCGCCGAAGGCGAGCGCCTCGCCCGCCGGCACCGCGCCGCCCACGATCATGCGGTCCACATGCGTGTAGGCGAATTCGATCCGCCCCGGCTGGAACAGCCTCTCCACCAGAAATTCGCGGCGCAGCCCATCCGTGCCCAGGCCGTCGATCGCGCCGGGCCCGGCGCCGTAGAGGACTCGCATCGTCATGCCACCTTCTCCGCGCTCTCGGCGTGGATCATGCCTTCCGTCAGGCACAGTATCGCCAGCGCCTGTCCGTAGCCGGTCGGCTGGATCGGAATGTCCCGATAGAATTGCAGGTCCTGGCCCATGCGCGTGCCGTAGGACACGTTGTCCAGCACGCCGTCCGCGCCGATATTGGCGCGCACCGCGGCCAGCGCCTTCAGCCCCGCCGCGCCGCAGCCCTTCGGGCCAAGGCCGATGCGCCCGGCCTTCATCAGCCCGTAGCCGAAGCCCGCCGTTGCCGACATCTCCTCGTAGGAGCCGGAATCGTCCAGCAGCGTGTGCCACGCGCCGGAAGGCGCCTGCAGCTTCAGCAGCGTCTCGATCTGCGCTTCGAGCACGCCCAGCAGATACCTCTCCACCGGCGCCGGCAGTCCCCCGATCTCGACCAGGTCCAGTATGCCGACGGTGATCCACGCATTGCCACGGGCCCACAGCGCGCGCGCGAAATTGTGGCGGCCGGCAAAGGTCCAGCCGTGAAACCACAATCCCGTATGCGGGTCGGCCAGATAGCGCGCATGCACCAGGAACTGCAGGGCCGCCTCGTCCACGCAGTCCTGCCTGCCGGCCGCGCGCCCATAGGCGGCCAGGAACAGCCCGGCCATGAACAGCGTGTCGTCCCACAATTCGTCGTCGTTGATCTTGTCGGAGACATTGTGCTGGAAGCCGCCCTCGGGCGTGCGCGGCATCTCCCGCATCAGCCGGTCGGCCCAGTCCGCCAGCGGCTTGTCCCAGCGCCTGTCGCGCGTCTCGCCCCACAGCAGCGCCAGCGCCAGCATCGGCGCCGTGGTGTTGATGTTCATCGGCGGCAGGCCGGCGGCCAGCCGGCGCGCGTACCAGTCCTCGATCGTCCTGCGCAGGCCTTCGTCGCGATTGTGCTGCCACAGCCGCACCAGCCCGTAGAGGCCCACGCCCTGCGGCCATTCCCATGAATCGAAGCTGATGTAGTCGCCGGCCGTGCCGTCCAGGTTCGGCTCGTCGAAACGCCCGTCATGGCGCAGCCGCACGAAGCCGCTGACGAGCTGCTCCAGTTGCGCACGCATCTCTGTCGCCGATGGCGCCACGTCTCCTCCCAGGACTTGCGAAGCCGCCCGAACCGTCCCACGGGGATTTTTCTTGCGCAATCTGAAAATTTTTTGCAGCGTGCGCCGAAGAGGAGGCGCCGGCGCGCATGCGGAACAGCGGAAAGCGGGGAAGGCCAAGCCGGCGCGTGCGGCTGGAGGACATCGCGGCCCAGTGCCGTGTGTCGGTCAGCACCGCCTCGCGCGCGCTCGCCGGCGGCAAGGGGGTGCGCGCAGACCTGCGCGAGAAGATCATCGCCACGGCCCGCAGCCTGAACTACACCGCCCCCGCCTCCATCGCCGGCCGCAAGGTCATTCTCGCCGCCAGCAGCGCGGCCATGATCGACCACCTGCGCAACCAGTTCACCTCCTATGTCCTCGAGGGGCTCAACGACCGCGCCCGCGCGCTCCGGGTCGAGCTCGCCACCCGCGCCATCGGCGGCACCGAGGAGGAGGTCGCCCTGCTGAAGGAGGCCGAGGCCGACGCCGGCGTCGCCGGCTGCCTGTTCCTGACGCTGGATGACGAGACGGTGCTGACGCTGACCAGCGGCTTCGGAAAGCCCATCGTGCTCGTCAACGGCGACGATCCCCGCATGCGCCATTCCTCCGTCACGCCGTGCAACCGCTCCGCCGCGCGGCTCGCCGCCGAGCATCTGCTCGACCTCGGCCACGAGCGCATCCTGTTCCTCATGCGCCGCGGCCGCCGCACCATCGAGCGTCGTTTCGAGGGCTGGCAGGACGCACTGCGCGCGCGCGGCCTCGAAGCCGGCCCGGCCCTCGCCATCGAGGTGGAGGACTGGCTGCCCCAGCTCGCCGCCGAGGCGATCTCCAGCCGCATCGCGGAGCGCGGGCTGGACTTCACCGCCGTGCTCGCCGCCGGCGACAGCCTCGCCGTCGGCGCCATGATCGGCATCGACCGCTGCGGCTACGCCGTGCCCTCCGACGTGTCGGTCATGGGCATGGACGACCTCCCGCAGGCGGCGTTCCAGTCGCCCCCGCTCACCACCATGCACATTCCCATGCGCGAGATCGGCGCCGCTTCGCTCGACCTGCTGCTCGACGATCTCGGCGGCATGCACCTGCCGCCGCGCCGCGTCGAGCTCGCCTGCCATGTGGTGGAGAGGCAGTCCACCGCGCGGGTCCGCGCGCCGGCTCCATCAGCGCCGGACCGGTGATCGCAGGGCGCCGTGCCCCGCAGCCGCCATTCAGTCTTTCGGGCGGTCGCCCGGCTGGCGCGGATCAAAGGTGATGAACAGGCCCCACACCGCGATCGCGGCGATGCCCACGAACAGCGTGCCCCAGAAGGTCTCGCCATGCGAGAATTCGAACATGGCCCAGCCGCCGGCCATCACCACCACGGCGATGCGCAGCCACAGCGGCCGGAAGAACGGATCGTTGAAATCGAAGAACTTCAAGTCGCGGCCCCGCCTGCTCGTGTGCGATCCGCGCACATCACCACATCGAAGCCGCGAGTGCTAGACCAGGAAGTCGGCCCGGTGCGGCGCAAAGCTGTCGACCAGCCGCCCCTTCGCCAGTGCCTTCACGCCATGCGTCACGCCCGACGGCACGATGAAGCTGTCGCCGGCAGAAAGCACCGCCGTCTCCTCGCCGATCGTCACCTCGAAGCTGCCTTCCGCGATGTAGCTCGCCTGCACGTGCGGGTGGCTGTGCTTCCAGCCTTCGCCGCCTTCCTCGAAGGCAAATTCCACCAGCATCAGCTCGTCCGTGTGCAGCGCCACCCGCCGCCGGTTGCCGTCCGGCGTCGGCGTCCATTCACCTTCGTCGCGTCTGCGGAAAATCGCGCCCATCGCCTGCCCCTATCGCGCCAGCCAGCCGCCGTCGACCGGCACCACCGCGCCGTGCATGTAGTCCGACGCCGGCGCCAGCAGGAACACCGCCGCGTCGCCGATGTCCTCCGGCTTGCCCCAGCGCCCGGCCGGTATGCGCGCCAGTATCGCCGTGCTGCGGTCGGGGTCCGCCCTCAGCGCTTCCGTGTTGTTGGTTTCGATGTAGCCGGGCGCGACCGCGTTTACGTTGATGCCCTTCGCCGCCCACTCGCACGCCAGCAGCCGTGTGATCCCCAGCACCCCGTGCTTCGACGCGGTGTAGGAAGCCACCCGGATGCCGCCCTGGAAGGAAAGCATGGAGGCGACGTTCACCACCTTGCCGCGCCGTCCTGCCGCCGCCAGCCGCCGCCCGAAGGCCTGGCACAGCATGAACACGCTCTTCAGGTTCACGTCCATCACGTCGTCCCAGTCGGCCTCGGTGAAGTCCATCGCGTCGGCGCGGCGGATGATGCCGGCATTGTTCACCAGCCCGTCGATCGGCCCGTGTTCGTCCCACGCCGTCTCCAGCATCGCCTGCGCCGCCACCGGGTCGCCGAGATCGCAGTTGACCGCCGTGAACCCGCCGCCGGTTGCCTTCACCAGCCCGGCCGTCTCGTCCATCGCCGAGCGTCCGACGCCGATCACCGAGCCGCCGGCGCGCGCTACCGAAACCGCGATCCCCTGCCCGATGCCGGTATTCGCCCCGGTCACGAGCACGCGCTTGCCGTCCAGGCTGAATGCCGGATTCATCGCCACCGCCTCGCCTCCTCAGCGCATCGTGTCCAGCGGCACCGGGTCCACGTCGGTATAGTCGACATTGTCGCCCGCCATCGCCCAGATGAAGGTGTAATTCGCCGTGCCGCAGCCCGAATGGATCGACCAGGGCGGCGAGATCACCGCCTCCTCGCTGGCCATCACGATGTGCCTCGTCTCCGACGGCTCGCCCATGAAGTGGAACACGCGCGCCGTCTCCGGCAGGTCGAAATAGAGATACGCCTCCATGCGCCTGTCGTGCACATGCGCCGGCATCGTGTTCCAGACCGAGCCCGGCGCCAGCGTCGTCATCCCCACCACCAGCTGGCACGTCCGGGCGCCTTCGGGATGGATGAACTGGAAGATCGACCGCTCGTTCGAGGTCGCCTGGCTGCCGAGGTCGACGCGCTTGGCGTCGCCGATGCGGATCAGCTTGGTCGGGTGCTTCTGGTGCGCGGGCGCGCTCAGCAGGTAGAATTTGGCCGGGTCGCCGGCGTCGTCCGAAGCAAACGAAACCTTGCTGCCCATGCCAACATACAGCATGTCGCGCTTGCCCAGCCGGTGCGTCTCGCCGTCGGCCACGATGCTGCCGGCGCCGCCGATATTGACCGCGATCAGCTCGCGCCGGTCGAGGAAGTTCGGCGTGCCGGTGGGCTTGATGGCGCTCAGCTCCAGCGCCTCGCCGGCCGGCGTCGCGCCGCCCACGATCATCCGGTCGTAGTGCGTGTAGGTGAGGCTGATGCGGCCGCGCTCGAACAGGTCGCCCACATGGAAATTGTGGCGCAGCTCGTCCGTGCCCATCGCCGCCGCCGCCATCGGGTCGATCGCGTGGCGGCTGGTGAAGCTCACATGTCTGTCTGTCATCTCTGCCTTCGCGGATTGCTGGATTGTCACAGGCGCGCGGTGGCGGCGACCCGCCGCACCGGAGCCTCCGGCTGCTGGTCGTTCAGCCGTGCGTAATAGCGTTCCTGGCTGGCCGTCAGGTGCCGGCGCATCGCCTGCCGCGCCGCTTCCGCGTCGCGTGCCGAAACCGCGCGCATGATGGCGCGATGCTCCTCCTGCAGCCCCTCCTGGTATTCGCGCGTCAGCACGCTGTCGGTCCCCCAGGGCGAGGTGATGTCGCAGGGGATCGCGCGCATGCCCAGCGCGTCCAGCACTTCCACGTAGAAGGGGTTGTTGGTCGCGGCCGCGATGGCGCGGTGGAAATCGAAGTCGGTGCGCCCGGTCGCCTCGCGCATCTTCAGCAGCCGGTCGAACTCGTAGAACGCCTCGTGGATGGCCGCGTCCTGCGCGGCGCTGCGCCGCAGCGCCGCCAGCCCCGCGCTCTCGATCTCCAGCCCCATGCGCACTTCCAGCACGTTCAGCGCGTGGCTGATCTTGCTGCCCAGCTCGAACGCGATGGAGCTGAATGCCATGGCCGGCCGGTCCCGCACGAACACGCCGGCTCCCTGCCGCGTTTCCACCAGCCCGTCGGCGCCCAGCCTCGCAATCGCCTCGCGCACCACCGTGCGGCTCACGCCGAACGTCTCGGTCATCTGCCCTTCGGTAGGCAGCTTCTGGCCCGGCTGGAAGTCGCCCGAAAGAATCTGCTCGCGGATGGTTGCCACCACGCGCTCCGAAAGCTTCGGTCTGCGTTCTTGCCTGGTCTCGGCGGGGGTCTCGTCAGCCATGCCGTCACCTTACCGGAACACGCTGGGAAGCCACAGCGATATCGCCGGCACGTAGGTCACCAGCCCCAGCACCGCAATGCCCGCGGCATAGAAGGGCCAGATCGAGCGCATCGCCTGCCACACGGTGATCTTGCCCACCGCGCAGGCCACGAACTGCACCGCCCCCACCGGCGGCGTGTTCAGCCCGATGCCCAGGTTCAGGATCAGGATCACGCCGAAATGCACCGGGTCGACGCCGTAATGCATCGCCACCGGCAGGAAGATCGGCGTCGCGATGATGATCGTCGGCCCCATGTCCATGAAGGTGCCCAGCAGCAGCAGCAGCACGTTGATCAGCAGCAGGATGACGAACGGGTTCTCCGACACCGCGCCCATCCAGGCGATCATCGCCGCCGGAATGCGCAGATAGGCCATCAGCCACGCGAACGACGCGGCGGTGCCGATGATCAGCAGCACCATCGCCGTGGTCCGCACCGCCCCCAGCGTGGCATGCACGAATTGCGACCAGCCCATCTGCCGGTACACGAACAGCGTCACCATCAGCGCATAGACCACCGCGATGCACGAGCTTTCCGTCGCCGTGAAGATGCCCGAGCGCACGCCGCCGAAGATGATGGCGATCAGCAGCAGGCCCGGCAGCGAGTTGAGGAAGAACCAGCCCACGCGCCGCAAGCCCGGGAAAGGTTCGGTCGGATAGCCGCGCTTGCGCGCCACGATATAGGCGGTCGCCATCAGCGACAGCGCGAACAGCAGGCCGGGGATGATGCCCGCCGTGAACAGGTCGGCGATCGAGATCTTCCCGCCCGCCGAGATCGAATAGATGATCATGTTGTGCGAGGGCGGCAGCAGCAGCGCGATCAGCGCCGCCATCGACGTCACGTTCACCGCATAATCCGCGCCGTAGCCGCGCGCTTTCATCTGCGGGATCATCAGCCCGCCGACCGCCGCCGCCTCCGCCACCGCCGAGCCCGATATGCCGCCGAACAGCGTCGAGGCCGCGATGTTCACCTGGCCGAGGCCGCCGCGCATGTGGCCCACCAGCGAGCCGGCGAAGTTCACGATGCGCTGGGCGATGCCGCCGCGCACCATCAGGTCGCCGGCGTAGATGAAGAAGGGAATGGCCAGCAGCGTGAACACGCTCATGCCGGAATTCATCTGCTGGAAGATCACCAGCGGCGGCAGCCCCATGTAGAGGATGGTCGCGAAGCTCGCCACGCCCAGGCAGAACGCGATCGGCGTGCCGATCAGCATCAGCAGCGTGAACACGCCGAACAGGATCAGCGACGCCATCTCAGACCTCCTTCACGTCTGCCACGTCGGGCACTTCGTCCGCGTCGTGCAGGTCCTTGTCGACATCGAATCCCGACCAGCGAAGCGCGATCCGCTCCAGCGAGAACAGCGAGATGAGAACGCCGCCTGCCGTCAGCGGCAGGTAGCGGAAAGAGCCGGAAATGCCGAGCGACGGCATCACCTCGTTCCACTGCAGCCGCATCAGCGCGAGCCCGTACCAGATCATGCCCACCGCGAAGGAAAGCACCACCACGTCGGAGATCGTGCGCAGAATCTTCTTGGAGCCGTCGGGCAGCACGTAGAGCAGCACGTCGAAGCCCAGATGGTAGTTCTCGCGCACGCCCACGGCGGCGCCGAGAAAGATGAACCAGCTCATGATCATGATTGCCGTGAGCTCGGTCCAGGCATTGGAATGGTTGAGCACGTAGCGCAGGAACACCTGCCAGAACACGATCGCCGTCATCACCACCAGGCCGATGCCCGCTATGTAGAGCGCGCCGTTCGAAACCATCGAGAGATACCGGCCGACCACCGCGAGCCGCGGCGGGCTGTCGGAGGTGTCGCCTATGCTGATCGGTTGTGCCATCCCGCGTGCTCCCTGGACGGGTCCGGGCGCAGGCGCCCGGACCCTGAGGCCGTGACTACTTCACCGCCTGGATGCGGGCGACGAAGTCCTTCAGTTCCGGCGTGTTGACGTACTTGTCGTAGACCGGCTTCATCGCGTCGATGAAGGGCTGCTTCTCCGGCGTCGTGATCTGCGAGCCTGCGTCCTCGACGATCTTGCGCGACTGCGCCACGCGCGCGTCCCACAGCTCCCACTGCTTCTCCATCGACTCCTTGCCGGCAGCCTTGAAGATCGCCTTGTCCTCGTCGCTCAGCTTGTCCCAGGAAGCCTTCGACATCACGAAGACTTCCGGCACGATGGTGTGCTCGTCGAGCGAGAAGTGCTTGGCGACCTCGAAATGCTTGGCCGACTCGTAGCTCGGGAAGTTGTTCTCCGCGCCGTCGATGACGCCCGTCTCGATCGAGGAATAGACCTCGCCATAGGGCATCGGCGTCGCCGTTGCGCCCAGCGCGGCGACCATATCCACGAAAACGTCGGACTGGATCACGCGGTACTTCTGGCCCGCCAGGTCGGCCAGCGAGTTGATAGGCTTCTTCGAGTTGTAGAAGGAGCGGGCGCCGCCGTCATAGAAGGCGATCACCACCACGCCGTGCTGCTCGAAGCCGGCCGCCACCTCGTCGCCGATCTCGCCGGCCATCACCTTGCGGGCGTGGTCGGGCGAAGTGAACAGGTAGGGCAGCGACGGGATCTTGGTCAGCGGAACGAGCGAGTTCCACGGCGCCATCGACACGCGGTTCAGGTCGATCACGCCCGAGCGCACCTGCTCGATCGTGTCGGCTTCCTGGCCGAGCTGCGCGGAGTGGTACACCTCCACCTCGTAGCGGCCGCCGGTGCGCTCCTTCACGAGCTCGCCGAAATACTTCACCGCCTCGACCGTGGGATAGCCGTCCGGATGCGTGTCGGAAGAGCGCAGCACCGTCTGGGCGCTGGCCGTCCCGGCCATCAGTGCCGCGGCCAGCGCCGCGGCGGAAGCAAGTTTAGCGAAATGCATCATGTCTAGGTTCCTCCCGTTCTTCGGGGCAGCGCCCCATCAAAGCCGATACGCCTTCTTCGCCAGCGTATGGGCAAGCTCCGTGGCCAGTTCGAACGCTTCGTCCTCCCTGAGCCGGTGTTCCGCGACGAGCCGCGCCAGGAAGGCTGAATCGACGCGTCGCGAGATGTCGTGCCGCGCGGGTATCGATGGAAACGCCCGCGTGTCGTCGTTGAAGCCGACCGTGTTGTAGAAGCCGGCCGTCTCGGTGGTCAGTTCGCGGAAGCGGCGCATGCCCTCCGGGCTGTCATGGAACCACCATGCCGGCCCGAGCCGCAGCGCGGGGTAGACGCCGGCCAGCGGCGCCAGCTCGCGCGAATAGCTGCTCTCGTCCAGCGTGAAGAGAACGATGGTCAGGTCGCGTTCCAGCCCCACCGCGTCGAGCATCGGCTTCAGCGCCGCCACGTAGTCCGTGCGCGTCGGTATGTCGAAGCCCATGTCGCGGCCGAACGTCTCCATCATCCCGGAAGAATGGTTGCGCCAGGAGCCGGGGTGGATCTGCAGCACCAGCCCGTCATCCAGGCTCATCTTCGCCATCTCGGTCAGCATCTGCCCGCGAAAGCGGTTGCGCTCCGCGGCGTCCGCCTTGCCGGCCCGCACCCGGTCGAACAGCCTTTCGGCCTCCCCGTCCGGCAGGTTCTCCGTCGCCGCCGTCGCGTGCCCGTGGTCGGACGAGGTCGCGCCGAATTCCTTGAAATAGGCACGCCGCTTTCGGTGGGCCGCGAGATAGCCGCTCCAGCGTCCGGTGTCCTCGCCGGTCATCTCGCCCAGCTGGTCGAGATTGCCCGAAAATCCCTCGAAATCGGGGTCCACCACCGCGTCCGGGCGATAGGCCGTCACCACCTTTCCCTTCCAGCCGCTGTCGCGGATGATGCGGTGGTATTTCAGCTCGTCCAGCGCCCCCTCGGTGGTGGCGATCGCCTCGATGTTGAAGCGCTCGAACAGCGCGCGCGGCCGGTAGGCGGGCTGGGCCAGCTTCTCCGCGATCGCATCATAGGCAGCGTCCGCCGTCTCCGCCGTCAGCGGCTCGTTCACGCCGAACACCGCCGACAGCACATAGTCCATCCACAGCCGCGTCGGCGTTCCCCGGAACAGCCGGTAGTTCTGGGCGAAAAGCCGCCAGATCTTGCGGCCGTCGGTCTCCACCGCGCCGCCGTCGCGCCGCCGCACGCCCAGCTCTTCCAGCCGCACACCCTGGCTGAACAGCATGCGGAAAATGTAGTGGTCGGGAACGATCAGCAGCCGCGCCGGGTCCTCGAACGGCTCGTCCAGCGCAAACCAGCGCGGGTCCGTGTGGCCGTGCGGGCTGATGATGGGAAGGTCGGCGATCGCCTGGTACAGCGCACGCGCCATGTCCCGAACCCTGGGCTCGGCGGGAAACAGAACATCCCGGTCGACGAGTGAACGCATGAACTTGCCGCTCCTCCCACGGCGCCCTCATCGCTAAGTTCGTCCGGGTTTGATGTCAACATACAAAAAGTCATCACTTGTATGATGATTGGGATTGCTGCCGGCGGGCCTGCATTGTAGTGGAAACTGGCGGGGCCGGAGGGGCTTCGCGGAGGAGGATTCGTCATGGCCGGCCGGCAGCGGCTTTCGGAACGCACCTTGCGCGAGGCGACGGGCTGTTCGCTTCCCGGCTACGACCGTCGGCAGGTCACCGCCGGCATCGTGCATCTCGGCGTCGGCGCCTTTCATCGCGCCCACCAGGCCGTCTATGTCGACGACTGCATCGCCGCCGGCGAGACCGGCTGGGGCATCGTCGGCGCGTCCCTGCGCAGCGCCGACACGCGCGACGCGCTCGCCCCGCAGGACGGCCTGTTCGCGCTCGCCGTGCAGGATTCGTCGGGCGAGCGACTGCGCATCGTCGGCTCGGAGCTGGCGCTGGTGGTGGCGCCGGAAGATCCGGCAGCGCTCCTCGCCCGCATGGCCGATCCGGCGATCCGCATCGTCACCCTCACCGTCACCGAGAAGGCCTATCTGCGCGACGCCTCCGGCGGCCTCGACCTCGCCCATCCCGACATCGTGTGGGACCTCGCCAATCCTGACGCGCCGCGCACCGTCCACGGCTTCATCGTCTCCGCGCTGGCCCGCCGCAAAGCCGCCGGCGTGCCGCCCTTCACCGTTTTGTGCTGCGACAACCTGCCGGACAATGGCGGCACCGTCCGCCGTCTCGTGCTGGCCTTCGCCCGGGCGCGGGACGCCGCGCTGGCCCGCCACGTCGAGAGCGAAATCGCCTTCCCCTCCACCATGGTCGACCGCATCGTGCCCGCCACCACCGACGCCGACCGCGAGCGCATCTCCGCGGCAATCGGCCTCGACGATGCCTGGCCAGTCAAGACCGAACCCTTCATGCAATGGGTGGTCGAGGACCATTTCCCCTCCGGCCGCCCCGGCTGGGAAAGGTTCGGCGTCACCATGGTCGCCGACGTCCGCCCCTATGAGGAGATGAAGCTGCGCCTCCTCAACGGCTCGCATTCCGGCATGGCCTATCTCGGCCTGCTCTGCGGCCGCGAAAGCATTTCAGATGCCTTCGCCGACCCTGACATTCGCCGCTTCGTCGACGGCCTGTGGGGCGAGGCCATCCCCACTTTGCCCGCCGGCGCCGGGCTCGACCCGAAGGCCTATACGCAGGCGCTGGCCGCGCGCTATTCCAACACCGCGCTCGTCCACCGCACCGCGCAGATCGCCAATGACGGCAGCCAGAAGCTGCCGCAGCGCATCGTCTCCACGGCGCGCGCGCAGCTTGCGGCGGGTCGTCCGGCCGGCCACCTGATGCTGGTCGCCGCCGCCTGGATCGCCGCCTGCCAGTCCCGCGGCGCCTCGCTCCCCGCCGGCCATTTCACCGACCCGCTCGACGCGAAGCTCGCCGCCATCTTCGCCGGCAATCCCGACGCCGCCGAGACCGTTCGCCTGGTCTTCGCCGCCGCCGGCTTCGACGCGCTCGCCGGCGAGGCGGCAGCCCGGCTTGCCGCGCTGGCCACCGGCTTCCTGCACATCATCCGCACCAACGGGCCGCGCGCGGCCATCGCCGCCGCCGCGCAGCCGGAGAAGACCGCATGAAACAGACCTGGCGCTGGTTCGGGCCGAACGACCCGGTCACGCTCGCGCATGTCCGGCAGGCCGGCGCCACCGGCATCGTCAGCGCCCTGCATCACCTCAATGACGGCCGCGCCTGGCCGGCCGACGAGGTTGCCAGGCGCAAGGCCGAGATCGAGGCGGCCGGCCTCGAATGGACGGTGGTCGAGAGCATCATCGTGCACGAGGACGTCAAGACCCGCACCGGCCGCTATCGCGAGCTGATCGACAACTACAAGGCTTCGATCCGCGCCGTCGCCGCCGCCGGCGTGAAGACCGTCTGCTACAACTTCATGGCCATCACCGACTGGACGCGCACCGACCTCGACTATCCCATGCCGCATGGCGGCACCGCGCTGCGCTTCGACATCGTGGAATTCTGCGTCTACGACGTGCTGATCCTCAGGCGTCCCGGCGCCGAGGCCGACCATCCGCCTGCGCGCGTCGAGGCCGCCAGGAAGCGGCTCGCCGCCATGCCCGAGAGCGACCTCGCCCGCATCGAGCGCAACCTCATCGAGTGGGTGCCCGCGCGCGAATTCGTCTACGATCGCGCCTCCTTCCGCCGCATGCTCGACCTATACCGCGACATCTCGCTCGAAGGTTTTCGCGAAAACCTCTTCGCCTTCCTGCGCGAGATCGTGCCCGTCGCCGAGGAAGCGGGCGTCAAGCTCGCCATCCATCCCGACGACCCGCCCTTCCCCATCTTCGGCCTGCCGCGCGTGCTCAACAGTGCGGCCGACGCCCGCGCCCTCATCGACGCGGTCAAGTCGCCGTCCAACGGCATCACGCTGTGCACCGGCTCCTACGGCGCCGGCCGCCACAACGACCTCGTCGCCATGGCCAGGGCGTTCGCACCTGACATCCACTTCGCGCATCTCAGGAACGTGCGCCACGAGCCCGACGGCTCGTTCCACGAATCCGATCATCTCGACGGCGACGTCGACATGATCGGCGTCGTCTTCGAGCTGCTGTCGGAAGAGAAGCGCCGCCGCGCGGCAGGCCGTGCCGACGCCGTCATTCCCATGCGCCCCGACCACGGCCACCTCCTGCTCGACGATATCGGCAAGAAGGTGAACCCCGGCTATTCCGGCATCGGCCGCCTCAAGGGGCTGGCCGAGCTGCGCGGCGTCATGCAAACGGTCGAGCGCTACGCGCTCTAGTCCGGCAGCCCTTCAGCCCGCAGGAGCCCGCCGGCCCCCGCATCGCCGCTGCCCGCCTGCTAGCTCAGCTTCAGCAGTTTCCTGGCGTTTTCCTTCAGCACCAGCGGCCGCACGTCGTCCTTGATGTCGATCTTCTCGAAATCGGCGAGCCACCGCTCCGGCGTGATCGCCGGCCAGTCGCTGCCGAACAGCATTTTGTGCTTCAGCAGCGAGTTGGTGTAGCGCACCAGGATCGGCGGGAAATATTTCGGAGACCAGCCCGACAGGTCGATATAGACGTTGGGCTTGTGCGTGGCGACCGACAGCGCCTCCTCCTGCCAGGGGAAGGAAGGGTGCGCCAGGATGATGGGCATGTCCGGAAAATCCGCCGCCACGTCGTCCAGGTGGATCGGGTTGGAATATTTCAGCCGCATCCCCATGCCGCCGCGCATACCGCTGCCCACGCCCGTCTGTCCGGTGTGGAACAGCGCGATCGCCCCTTCCTCGGCTATCGCCTCGTAAAGCGGATAGGCCATGCGGTCATTGGGGAAGAAGCCCTGCATGGTCGGGTGGAACTTGAAGCCCTTCACCCCGAACTCGCGCACCAGCCGCCGCGCTTCGCGCGCGCCCGTCTTGCCCTTGGCCGGGTCGATGGAGGCGAACGGGATCATGATGTCGCTGTTCGCTGCCGCGATCTCCGCCACTTCCTCGTTCTTGTAGCGGCGGAAGCCGGTCTCGCGCTCGGCATCGACCGGAAAGATCACGCAGCCGATCCTGCGCTCGCGGTAATAGTCGGCGGTCTCCTGCACCGAGGGCAGCATGCCCTTGGCGCCTGCCGGATTGCCGAAATATTTCGCCATCCCCGCCTGGAACTCGTCATAGCCGTCGTCGCGCGGCCCGCAGCACGGCTCCTCGGCATGCGTGTGGATGTCGATCGCGATCAGTTCGTCGAGCTTCATGCCTTGTCCTGTTCTTTCCGGCCCCGGGGATGCCGCCCGACATGCCCCAAACCTGCCGGACCTGTAAACAGCGATTTGCCTTTCCTATCTGAAGACGAATGCCTCCGCTTCGCCACAATGGCGACATGCGGCTGTCATCAGCGGCGCCTAGCTTCGTGCTCGGTGGACAAACACGAAGGGTGGAACATGATTTTTCAGTGCGATCCGAGCCTTGAGGACCTCCTTGGTGAACCGATCATCCAGCAGGTGATGCTGAGCGACGGCGTCCACGCCGACGACATCAGGGAACTGGCCCGCCTCGCGGATATCGGCCGGGGGCTCGATGGTGCCGGCGATGCCCTGCCTGCCGCCTACGCTGCCTCGGTCCAGGCATTCGGCTGCGGCGCTTCGCCCTGCTGATGCGGCGTCAGCCCGCCGGCTGAGCCGCGCGGGCATTGCGGTCACCCGCGACCATGCGGTCGCGGGCACGCGTGCAGCGCCCCCCCTGCCCCGTACTCCCCATCGCCTTCGCGGCGACCTCCCCTCCTCTCCTTCATCCGCCGGCCACGGCCTGCGAAGCCGCCCCCGGGCCCCCGGGCCTCGTAGCTTTGATGCTCCGGCGCAGGCTCGTTCTGCCGTCTCGGGCGCGCTCCGCCCCGCCGCCGGCTGGTTCCGTCCATATGGCGGGCCGCCCCGTTAGCGCGTATAGAAGCGGCATCTGGCCATGGAGAGTCCCATGCTCGACAAGACGCCGCGCGTCGTGCGGCTGCACCCGGACGACAATGTCGTGATCTGCGTCGACCGCGCCTTGCCCGGCACGCTCATAGGCGGCGTCGCCGCGGCCGAGCCGGTGCCCCGCGGCCACAAGATCGCGACGCTGCCCATCCCGCTCGGCCAGCCCGTGCGCAAGTTCGGCCAGATCATCGGTTTCGCCAGCGCCGACATCGCGCCCGGCCAGCATGTGCACGAGCACAACTGCGCCATGGGCGACTTCGACCGCGACTACGCCTTCGCCGCCGACAATGGCTGGACGCCGCCCTCTCTCGAAGGCCTGCCCGCCACCTTCCGCGGCTTTCGCCGCGCCTCCGGCCGCGTCGGCACCCGCAACTACATCGCCGTGCTCACCAGCGTGAACTGCTCGGCCTCCGTCGCCCGCTTCGTGGCCAGGGCTGCCACCGAAAGCGGCATGCTCAAGGACTTCCCCAACATCGACGGCGTCGTCGCCTTCACCCACGGCACCGGCTGCGGCATGGATTCCAGGGGCGAGGGCTACGAGCTGCTCCAGCGCACGGTCTGGGGCCATGCCGCCAGCCCCAATGTCGGCGGCGCGCTGATGATCGGGCTAGGCTGCGAGGTCTTCCAGATCCCGCGCCTGCTCGAAACCTACGGCCTGAAGGACGTGCCCACCTTCCGCACCATGACCATCCAGCAGTCGGGCGGCACGCGCGCCACGGTCGAGCGCGCGCTGGAAGCGATCCGCGCCATGCTGCCTGAGGTCGACGCCGCGCGGCGCGAGGACGTCCCGGTGTCGGAGCTGACGCTGGCGCTGCAGTGCGGCGGCTCCGACGGCTATTCCGGCATGACCGCCAATCCCGCGCTCGGCTACGCCGCCGACCTGCTGGTCGCATTCGGCGGCACCGCCATCCTGTCGGAGACGCCGGAGATCTACGGCGCCGAGCACCTGCTCACCCGCCGCGCCGTCGACCGGTCCACCGGCGAGAAGCTGGTCGACCTCATCCACTGGTGGGAGGCCTATACGGCGAAGCTCGACGGCAACATGAACAACAACCCCTCCCCCGGCAACAAGCTGGGTGGCCTCACCACGATCCTGGAGAAGTCGCTCGGCGCCGCCGCCAAGGCCGGCACCTCGCCGCTCGCCGGCGTCTATCGCTATGCCGAGCCGATCGACCGCCGCGGCTTCGTGTTCATGGATTCGCCCGGCTACGACCCCTGCTCGGCCACCGGCCAGGTCGCGTCCGGCGCCAACCTCATCGCCTTCACCACCGGCCGCGGCTCCGCCTTCGGCTACAAGCCGGTACCCTCGGTCAAGCTCGCCACCAACAGCGAGCTCTACGCCAACATGCCCGACGACATGGACATGGACTGCGGCGACATCGTCGATGGCGTCTCCATCGAGGAGAAGGGCCGCGCCATCTTCCGCATGCTGGTCGACGTGGCCTCCGGCCGGCCGTCCAAGTCGGAAGAGCTGGGCTACGGCGACAATGAGTTCGTCCCCTGGCAGGTCGGCGCGGTGATGTAGCGCCATGATGTAGAGGCAGGCGGAGCGCTGCGGTGGCCGATGCCATGGACGTGCTGATCGGGCGGCTGGCGCTGGCGCTGGCCATCGGCCTGCTGGTCGGGCTGGAGCGCGGCTGGCGCGAGCGCGACGCTCCCGCCGGCAGCCGCACCGCCGGCATCCGCACCTACGGCATCTCCGGCCTGCTCGGCGGCCTGCTGGCAGCCCTGTCGCAGCTGCTCGCCGACGCCTCGCCGCTGGTCGCCGGCTTCCTTGCCTTCACCGCCGTCTTCGCCTGGTTCAAGATGCGCGAGGAGCGCCGCGACGACGAATACAGCGTCACCGCCGTCGTCGCCGCCATGTGCGTCTTCGCGCTCGGCGCGCTCGCCGTCGTCGGCGATTATCGCGTGGCGGCCGCCGGCGGCGCCGGCCTTGCCGCCCTGCTCGCCAGCCGCGAGATGCTGCACGGCCTGCTGCGAAAGCTCTCCTGGGTGGAGCTGCGCTCCGCCGTCATTCTCGCCGTCATGACCGCCATCGTGCTGCCGCTGCTGCCCGACCGCACCATCGATCCCTGGGGAGGGCTTGACCCGCGCGAGATCTGGTTCTTCACCGTCCTCATCGCGGCGATCTCCTACCTTGGCTACGCCGCGGTGCGCGTGCTGGGCACCGCGCGCGGGCTTCTGGTCAGCGGCCTCGCCGGCGCGCTCGTCTCGTCCACCGCCGTCACCGTGGCGCTTGCCCGCATCGCGGCCGGCGCCGCCTCGTCGCGGCCGCTGGCGGGCGCGGCCTCGCTCGCGGCCATGGTGTCCATCCTGCGCGTGGTCGCCATCGTGGCCATCATCCAGCCCGCCGTGCTTCCCGCCGTCGCCCCGGCGGCGTTGTCGGCCGCGCTCCTTTTTGCCGGGTGGGGCGCCCTGCTCCTGTGGCGCAGCCATGGCGAAAGCCGGGTCGAGGCGCCGTCGAAAAACCCGTTCGAGCTTGGCACGCTCCTGCTTTTCGCCCTGCTGTTTGCGGTCGTGGCAACCGCCAACGCCGCGCTCACCGGCCGCATGGGCGGCGCCGGCCTGCTCGCCACCACCGCGCTTTCCGGCACCTTCGACGTCGACATCGCCGTTCTCAGCGCGCTCAGGCTGGTGGCTGGCGGCATTGACGCCGGCTCCGTGGGGCTCGCCGTGCTTGCCGCGCTCGCCGCCAATGCGCTCGGCCGCCTCGGCCTTGCGATGGCCGCCGGCCCCGTCGGCTTCTGGCTGCCGCTCGCCGGCGCCACCGTCGCCGCGGGCGCGCTCGGCTACGCGGTGCACGCGCTGCTGCAATCCTCGCTGCCGGGCCTGTGATGCGGCCCGTGATCCGGCCCGTGCGTCGCCGTCGCCACGCCCGGCTCCCGCCGTCTGGCCATTGAGAAGAGTGCGGGAAGCGGGGCGCGTCGCGTACCGGCTTTCCGTGGAGCCTGCCCGGCTCCGTGGGGTGGGCCATGTCTCAGGCCCGGCGCATCAGCTTGGACGCGCCCCGCCGGCGGCTTCTCCCGGGTGCGGACCGTCATGCGTTCCGTTCCACCTCCGGGTTCCTCGGCCCTTTGGCCTCGGTTCCGCCACCGCCGCCCTCTCCGAATCCCGGTGTACATCCGGTCCCCGCAAGGGCGATGGATGCATTATCCGCCAGCTCTGGAGGTGGGGGATGGAATTATTTGGGGGCCGGACGCAACGCTATTTCAGTTTCATCACAACCGGGCCCGACATGGGATCCGTCAGCCCGAGGCCGCCGCCAAGATCTTCAAGCGTATGCCGGAACGCGTTCAGCGTCGCCACCATCGCCGGCCGCGCCCCTGCCAGCGTCTCCATGTCGGGCCATTCGGCGATGATGCAGTAGCTCCGTTCGCCGGTCCTGATGATGTTGGCATGCTTGAGCCCGGGCCACTCACCCACGCCCTTGTGGGCGTCGAGAAACGCCTGGTCCTGACCCTCTTTCACGCGAAAGCGAACTGCGTTGAAAGCAGTCATGGTCGCCCCCTGCGATGATTATGCTCTACCGATGCCCGTGCACGTTCTCTGGCGGCGCGCCCTCGCGGATCAGCCCGCGCAGTCCCTTGCGGAGCTCGGGCGTGTCCTCGTGCTTGTGGACGGCAACCGCATGCTGCGCAGCAGCGGCCAGCAGCTCTTCGGTGTTGTCGGCCATGATGGTCACGCTGCAGTTCGACTCACTTGGAAATTCGCGGCAGTCGATGAACTTTCGCGTCATCGCGCCCTCCTGTGTAAGCCTGCGAGGCAGTATGATCCTTCCGTTACGGAAGGTCAATCAGGACAAGCGTTCGGCCCTCCCAGCCTGGAAAGGCATAGGGCGCGATGCCCACCCTTATTTCATCGCCGCGATCCACTCCCGCAGCAGCGCCACCGCCTCGGGGTCGGCGACGTGCCGCCCGAGCTCGGGCATCATGATGCCCGGCTCCGTGCTTTCCACGCGGTACACCAGTATGGAGCCGTCGGGATCGCCGGGCGCGATGTCGAACAGCCGCCCGCCCGAACCCTTGCCCGCTGCCACCGGCCGCTTGCCCACGCCGAGCTTCACCCGGTCGGTTTCGCCGGATGTCAGGAACAGGCCCGAATTGCTGGCCGGTCCTTCGGCGCGGTGGCAGTGCGCGCAGTTGACGTCGAGCCATGTGCGCGCCCGCGCCTCCAGCGGCTGTGCCGCGTCGCGCCAGTCCGCCGCCCGCGGTGCGTCGGCGGCCGCCGGCGCGCCGGAAAGGATGCCGGCCGCCGACCAGTGAGCCAGCTGGTTTTCCGCCCCGGACGGATAGGCGAATTCGCCATTGAGGTTGCGCGCCTTCGGCCCCAGCGGCACCATCTCGCCCGACAGCGCGTGGCAGGCCTTGCACTGGTTCTTGTTGGGCACCGAGTAGGTGAAGGACAGCGGCTGGCCGTCGGCCGCCACCGTCGCGATGTCCACCTTCGCGCCGGTGATCTTCAGTTCGGCTTCCGTCTGCGCCTCGTTCCACAGATAGGCCCAGGCCTGCCAGCCCTTCTCGTTGCGTAGCAGCACCCGCGTCTCCACGATGCGCACATCCTTTTCCGGCGCGCGAAAATCCGCTGGGAAGGAGAATGTCTTGATCAGGGCGCTGCCGACGGGAAAGTCGAAGGCTTCCGTCTCGTCATAAGCCGCCGCCTGTCCCTCCGGCACGTAGGCGAAGCGATGCTTCAGCGCGCCGTCCGAGAACAGCGGCGTCTCGAGGTCGAAGGGCACCACGCGCTCGGCCGGCGTCTGCGCGGCGAGATCGTCGAAGAAGCCGAATTCCGAAAGCAGCCTGGGCGGCGTCGCGGCCAGTATCGCCTCGTCGGAAACGGCATGGGCGGGCGAAGCCGACGAGAGCAGCATCACGGCAAGACCGACCGCCAATTTCCACATACCACGACTGTTCTGCAACGCCGGCGATTGGCGAAAGCCGAATTGAAGGCCGATCTCCCCCCGCGTGGGGGAGATGTCCGGCAGGACAGAGGGGGGCGCGAAGGAATGCGGCATCTCCGGCCCGGACATGGGTGGCCTACGCCCCTTGGTCCTGCGGCAGCTTCACCGGCGCCGGCTCCGGCAGGCTGCCCTTGTAGCCCGCTATGTTCGTGTCCGGCCACCAGCCCCACGGCAGCAGCATCTGCGAGATCATCTTCAGGTTGACGAAGGTGGTGCCTTCCGGCTCGTCGATGTAGATGCGGTCGGCCGCCGCCGTCCACGAGAAATATTCCGGGATGCGGGTCACGCCGTCCCACACGATGTCAGGCACCGGCGTGCCCGACACGTCGGAGATGATCTTGCCGACCTCGCCGTCCGGCTCGCCGCCGCCCTCGCCATATTCGTTGCCGTGCACGAACACGCCGCGCGGCACGAACATGTATTTGTCGTCCTCATATTCGTTGGGATAGGCCGCGATCAGCACATGCGTCGTGCCGTTGCCCGACAGCCGGTTGCCGAAGACGTGCACGTTGCGGTTGGCCATCACCATGATGCCCATGCCCTTCGGCACGATGCCCACGATGTTGCCTTCAGGCGCGAAGTTCGGCGTGTCGTTGTCCACCACATCATTGTCGAACACGCGGATGTCGTGCCCGCCCTGCACCGGCAGGTTGGGCAGGTCGAAGATGAGGATACCGCCTGTGTTGTGGCGCGCCGTGTTGCCATACACGTCTGCGCGGAAAGAGTTCTCGATCTCGATGCCGGCCACGTTGTATTCGGCCGTCGAGTTGCGCACGATGATGTCCTCGCTCTGGCCGACATAGATGCCGGCGTCGGACGCACCGCGCACCGTCACCCCCTCGATCAGCACGTTCTTCGACGACACGGGATAGACCCCGTAGGCGCCGTTCTCGGCCTTCGGCCCGCCGGTCCATTCCACGCGCAGATTGCGGAAGGTGATCTGGTCGGAGCCTTTCGACTTCACGCCGTCGCCCTTCGGGTCCTCGACGCCGAAATCCTCAAGCACCACCCGGTGCGAGGTCACCAGCAGCCCCTCGCCCGAGCCTGTCTGTCCGGCAAACGAAAGCACGGTCGCGTCCGGACCCGCGCCCTTCACCGTCACGTCGTCGGCCTGCAGCGACAGCCCCTCCGTCAGTTCGAAGCGGCCGGCGCCGATGCGCACCGTGTCGCCGGGCTGCGCCAGTATCAGCGCCTCCATCAGCCGCTCCGCCCCGCCCTCGCCGGCCTCCACCGTCACCTCGGCCGCGTGCAGCGGCGCTGTCCCGGCAAGCAGCAATATGGCGAAAGCCCTGAATGAATGGCGGCGCATGGTTCCTCCCTCGTTCCCTATGCCGGCCGCATGCGGCTCGCCGTCCTGCCGGCCGCATGCGGGATTGCCGCACGATGCGCCCCGGCTGGACCGCTGTCAATAAACGTGAAACTGTTTCACTTATGGTCCAGACATCACCTCCGTCGCGCACCGCCGCGCCGCGCCAGAAGCGCGCGCTGGCCACCCGCGGCGCGCTGCTCGACGCGGTCGAGCGCATCGTCGCGGCCGACGGTCCGGGCGCCGTCACCACCACCCGGCTAGCCGAGGAAACCGGCGTCGCCGTCGGCACCATCTATCGCTACTTCGCCGACCGCGAGGCGCTGCTGCTGGCCGCCTACGACGCCACGGTCCGCCGCATCGTTTCGGCCTGCCGCGACGTGATGGACGAGATCCCGCCGGAGATGAGTGCGCCCGAAGCCGCCAGGATCCTGCTGCGCCGCTATCTCGACGCGGCCGAGGCCATCCCCGCCCATTCCGGGCTGCTGCGCGCCATGCGCGCGATCCGCCCCATTGAGGCAGACCAGGCCGGCTCGGCCGAGGTCGACGTCATCGGCGAGCTGATCGGCCCGGCGCTTGGGCGCTTCCTGCCCGGCAGCGCGCTGGTCGATCCCGAAAGCCTGCGTTTCATGAACGTGCTCATCGGCACCATGGTCGACTTCTATCTCGTCGCCCAGGATGCCGGAGCCAGGGCGCGCATCGCCCGCGAGATCGAGGCGCATGTCGGCCTCATGCTGGAGCGTCTGGAAACGCGCTGAACATAGGTCTTGACCTTCCAGCGACTGGAAGCCCTATCTCTGGCGCACCATATCAGGAGCCGGAGACGATCATGTCCCAGAAGCACGCTCACGGCGGCCAGCACGGCCACGCCCAGCACGACCACGCCGGCCATGCGCATGCGCACGCCGCCGACGCGGGGCACGACGTCGTTCGCGATCCCGTCTGCGGCATGACCATCGACCCGGCCGCCGGCAAGCCCACCGCCGAGCATGGCGGGCGCACCTTCCATTTCTGCTGCGAAAGCTGCCGCGCCAAATTCGTCGCTGCACCGGGCGACTATCTGGAGGCGACAGACCCGGTCTGCGGCATGAAGGTCGACCGCGCCGCCGCGCGCCATTTCCTGCGCGACGATCACGGCAAGCATTATTTCTGCTCGGCCGGCTGCAAGGGCAAGTTCGAGGCCGACCCCGAAAGATATCTGGGCGACCGCCCGGCCCCGGCGCCCATGCCCAGGGGCACGCAATACACATGCCCCATGCACCCGGAGATCGTGAGGGACGGCCCCGGCTCGTGCCCGCTCTGCGGCATGGCGCTGGAACCGATGGGCGTGCCCACCGGCGACGAGGGGCCCAATCCCGAGCTGGTCGACTTCACGCGCCGCCTCTGGGTCAGCGCCGTCCTTTCGGTGCCGCTGCTGGTCATCGCCATGGGCCCGATGCTCGGCCTGCCGCTCGACCGCTGGATAGGCGAAAGCGTCAAGCCGTGGCTGGAGCTGGCGCTCGCCACGCCCGTCGTCGTCTGGGCGGCGATCCCCTTCTTCGAGCGCGGCTGGCAATCCATCCTCAACCGCAGCCCCAACATGTGGACGCTGATCGCCATCGGCGTGGGCACCTCCTACGTCTACAGCGTGGTGGCCACGCTCTTCCCCGACCTCTTCCCGCATTCCTTCCGCGGCCATGGCGGCTCGGTGCCGGTCTATTTCGAGGCCGCCGCCGTCATCGTCACGCTGGTCTTCGTCGGCCAGGTGCTCGAGCTCAAGGCGCGCGAGCGCACCGGCTCGGCCATCCGCGCCCTGCTCGATCTCGCGCCCAAGACCGCGCGGCGCATCGGCGCCGACGGCTCCGAGGCCGACGTGCCGCTCGACGCCGTTCAGGCGGGCGACCGGCTGCGCATCCGGCCGGGCGAATCCATCCCGGTCGACGGCGTCGTCGTTGAAGGCCGGTCCTCGGTGGACGAATCCATGATCACCGGCGAGCCGCTGCCCGTTGAGAAATCGGGTGGCGACGCCCTTACCGGCGGCACGCTCAACCGCAACGGCACGCTGGTCATGCGCGCCGAGCGCGTCGGCGCCGAGACCATGCTTTCGCGCATCGTGGAGATGGTCGCCAAGGCGCAGCGCTCGCGCGCGCCCATCCAGGGCCTGGCCGACCGCGTGGCCGCCTGGTTCGTGCCGGCCGTGGTGCTGACCGCCATCGTCGCCTTCGTGGTCTGGGCGATCTTCGGCCCGCAGCCCAGCATGGTGTTCGCGCTCATCTCCGCGGTCTCGGTGCTCATCATCGCCTGCCCCTGCGCGCTCGGCCTCGCCACCCCCATGTCGATCATGACCGCCACCGGCCGCGGCGCGCAGGCCGGCGTGCTGATCCGCGACGCCGAGGCCCTGGAGCGCTTCGCCGGCGTCGACACCCTCATCGTCGACAAGACCGGCACGCTCACCGTCGGCAAGCCGAAGCTCACCGACGTGGTCGCCGAGGGCATCGGCGAGACCGAGCTGCTCACCCTCGCCGCCAGTCTCGAGCGCGGCTCCGAGCATCCGCTCGCCGACGCGCTGGTCGAAGGCGCGAAGGACCGCGGCGTCGCCATCGTGGAGGCTTCCGAATTCGACGCGCTGACCGGCAAGGGCGTGCGCGGCGTTGTCTCCGGCCGCGCCGTCGCGCTCGGCAACGCCATGCTGATGCGCGATCTCGGCATCGATGTGGGCACGCTTGCCGCCCGCGCGGATGCGCTGCGCGCCGAGGGCAGAAGCGCCATGTTCGTCGCCGTCGACGGTCGCGCCGCCGGCATCGTGGCGGTGGCCGATCCCATCAAGGAGACGACCGCCGAGGCCATCCGCGCCCTGCACGAGAGCGGCCTGCGCATCATCATGGCGACCGGCGACAACGAGCGCACCGCCCGCGCCGTCGCGGCAACGCTCGGCATCGACGAGGTGCGCGCCGACGTGCTGCCGCAGCACAAGCAGCAGCTTGTCGAAGAGCTGCGCGCGGCTGGCGCAAGGGTCGCCATGGCCGGCGACGGCGTCAACGACGCGCCGGCGCTCGCCGCCGCCGATGTCGGCATCGCCATGGGCACCGGCGCCGACGTGGCGGTCGAAAGCGCCGGCATCACCCTCGTCAAGGGCGACCTCACCGGCATCGTTCGCGCGCGCACCCTGGCGCAGGCGACCATCCGCAACATCAAGCAGAACCTGTTCTTCGCCTTCGTCTACAACGCGGTCGGCGTGCCCGTCGCGGCCGGCGTGCTCTATCCCGTCTTCGGCACGCTGCTGTCGCCGATGCTGGCCGCCGCCGCCATGAGCCTGTCGTCGGTTTCCGTCATCGGCAACGCGCTTCGCCTGCGCGGCCTGAAACTGTGAGGAGCAAGCCATGAACATCGGCACCGTCGCGGAAAAGTCCGGCCTCCCGCCCAAAACGATCCGCTATTACGAGGATATCGGCCTGCTGCGCCCCGAGCGCGCGGACAATGGCTACCGCGACTACTCCACCGCCGACCTCCACCGACTGCGTTTCCTGCAGCGGGCGCGCGGGCTCGGCTTCTCGGTCGAGCAGTGCCGGCAGCTGCTGTCGCTATACGACGACCGCGAGCGCGAGAGCGCCGACGTCAAGCGCATCGCCGCCGCCAAGCTGGTCGAGATCGAGCGCAAGATCGCCGAGCTCGTCGCGCTGAAGGACATGCTCGCCCACCTCGTCCGCCACTGCCATGGCGACGATCGGCCCGATTGCCCGATCATCGACGAACTCGGTGGACATCATCCCGCCCATTCTTGACTCTGCGGCAGGCACCTTGGCGAGAAATCGGGCAACCGATTCTTGACCCGCGAGTCCGCGACTCGTAAATCTATGGTTAACGGCAGCGAATCACCTCGTTGCCGGAATGGCGCGGAGCTCCCATTGCGGAGCGCGAGGCCCGCGCTGGCGGCGGTACCAAAGTAAGCGTCCGGATGTTTTTCGGCCGAGTGATGAGCTCGGCTCGCACGGGGATTCGCGAGACGCCCAATGAACAGCATTGCGCGCTTTCATGACGGGGTTGAAGGGCTGGAGCTGCCATCCACCCGGTCCGGCCTGTCGCGCTATCTGGCCCGCGTTTCGGCCAATGTCGGCGCCGACGCATACCTGCTCATCGAGGTGGCGCGCGACGGCGCCGTCGACGAGGCGCGCATCGTCGCCTCCAACTGGATCTACGACGCCATCCGCGCCGTCGGCATCGACCTCATCCAGCGCATCGCCCACGCGCCGCAGACCACCTTCATGAGCGTCGAGCCGCGCCTATGGCGCCCGCGCGCCGAAGTGCACGAGCGCTCCGCCATCAGCGCCGACGACGCCGACGCGCTGGAGGCTGCCGGCCATGTCGAGATCGCCTCCGCGCGCATCAAGGCAGGCGGCCTCAGCTACTGCATCCTGTTCTCCGCCGGCCGGCCCCGCAGCATCGGCGCCGCCGGCCTGCCGGCTGCCTGTGTCGCGCTGTCCTACGCGCTCTCGGCGATGGCCGCCAGCGCTCCTGCGCTCGCCACCCGCCATCTCGTCTCGGAGCGCGAGCGCGAATGCCTGGCCTGGGTTTCCCATGGCAAGACCACCGACGAAGTCGCGGTCATCCTCGGCGTCTCATCCAACACCGTGAACAGCTACGTCGCCCACGCGATCCAGAAGCTGTCGTCCCGCAACCGCGCGATGGCCATCGCCACCGCCATCCGCGCGGGGATAATCTGATGCCGCGTCCTCCGGCCGCGCCCCGCAAGCGATGCTGAACCCGGCCAGGCAAGATCCCGATCAACCGCCGCCCGCCGGCACGACGCCGCGCATTGGCGGGCTTCGCGACATCGCCGAAGGCTTCCGGCAGGCCGCACGCGATGCCGGCGCCGCCGATTTCACCCTCTTCACCGTCTCGCCGGCGGCTGACGACCGGCGCCTCACGCCGATGCTCGATTCCGCCCAGGCCGGCATCTCCGGCCGCACCGGGCTGCTCGCGCTCGCGCTGGGCGACTGTTTCGCCCGCCGCGCCAAGGCCACAACACAGCCCTGCTGGTGGGCCGCCCATGACGACTGCCTCATCGCCGCCAGCCTGACCCGCTGCCTGTGGGCGGAGCGTATGCCGGCGCCCGACGGCATGCCCGCGGCCCTTGCCCTGCCGCTGGTCGACGAGTGCGGCCATGCCGGCATCGTCGTCCTGTGGGGCGAGGACATCGCGCTGTCTATGCCGGCGCTGGCCGACCTCCAGGCGCGCTGCCTTTCGCTTTTTGCCCGCGTTGCCAGGCTGCAGCCGGAAGCGCCGCGCGTCGCGCCGCCCGTCTCGCCGCGCGAGCTCGAATGCCTCAAGCTCACGGCCAACGGCCAGACCAGCGAGGAAATCGCCGTCACCCTCGGCCTGTCCGTTCACACGGCCAACCAGTATCTCACCAATTCCACCCACAAGCTCAACGCCATGAACCGCATGCATGCGGTCGCGAAGGCGCTGCGGCTTGGGCTGATCGACTAGCGTTTTTGCTTTTCAGCGCCCCGGCGGTCGCCGCCAGAGCGGTCCCGTCCATGCGCGTCGCGTCGCTCCCTACCCCGCCATCCGCATCGGCTGAGTCTTGCGTATCCGCGCGGCGTCCAGCGCGCTGGTCAGGAATGCGGAGTTCTCGTCGGGGTCGTCGGAAGGCTCGTCGAACGACACATAGGTCACGTCCACCGCTGCATGCTCGTCGGCCATGGTCAGCGTGAAATACACCGTCGCGCCGGAGGGCTTCAGCTCCAGGTCCAGCACCACCTTCGGCGGCATGCTCCAGCTCGCGTGCACCTCGCCGCCATGACCCAGCCGCAGCGTTCCCGGCACGAAGAACAGCTCGGCCGCCGAGTCCACGATGTCGGCGATGTTGGCGAACTGCTCCATGTGAATGAACGAGATGTAGTCCGCCGCATCCACCAGGCGCAGCTCGCTCACCACCTCGCGGATGCAATTTGCCACGATCATCTCACGCGTCTCGGAATGAGGCTGGCGGTTCATTGGATATTCCTGCTTCGGGCGGCTGCCGGGCTGCGCGCGTATACGGCGCGAACCAGCTCGGCCACCGCCTGGTAGAACTGCGACGGGATCATGCTATCCACCGAGACTTGCTTGTACATGGATCGGGCGAGCGCAACGTCCTCGAAAACCGGGATCCCGTTGGCCTCGGCGATCTCCCTGATGCGCAGCGCGATGAGGTCCTGCCCCTTGGCCACGACCACGGGTGCGGCGTCCTTCTCGCGGTCGTAGCGCAGCGCGATTGAAAAGTGCGTGGGGTTGGCGATCACCAGCGTCGCCGTCGACACCGCGCCCATCATGCGCTGGCGGGCGCGGTCGCGCTGGATCGACCGTATGCGCATCTTCACCAGCGGGTCGCCCACCGTCTGCTTGATCTCGTCCTTCACTTCCTGCTTCGTCATGCGCAGGTCCTGTAGCCAGCTGAAGCGCGACCACAGGATGTCCGCCACGGCCACGATCACCATGGCCAGCGCGATCCACATGATGATGTCCTTGGCAATCTCCGCGATCACGATGCCGAACACCGCCGGATGCGTGATCATGCCCGAGATCAGCCGCTCCTGGGCGTGCCGCATCGCGATGGCCAGGATCAGCCCCGCGAAGAACAGCTTGCCGAGCTGCTTGACGAACTCGACCATGCCCTTGGCGCCGAACAGGCGCTTCCATCCGGCAACCGGCGACACGTTGGAGAATTTCGGCTTGATCCGCTCCAGCACGAAGCGCGGCGCGTTCTGCAGCACCGAGGCGATGATCGCGCCGCTGATCAGCAGCAGCAGCAGGAGCGCCACCATCTTGCCCACCTGCATGAACACGATGCGCAGCAGCAGCGTCACGTCCTCGGCCCGCTCCAGCGGCCACTCCTCCGGCTTCTCCAGGAAGATGGAGAGGAAGCCGCCTATGTCGGAGATCGCCTTCTGCGCAAAGAACATCGTGAACAGCAGGATCGCGATGAAAGAGGCCAGCACCGGCGCTTCCTTGGCGACCGGCAGCTGGCCTTTCTCCACGGTGTCGCGGATCTTCTTCTCGGAAGCGTCTTCTGTTTTGCTTTCCTTGTCCTGCTGCTCGGCCACGGCCTATCTCCCCGCGGGTCGCGTCAGGCGGCCTGCTGCTGCTGGCTGGGCAGTTCCACCAGGCCCTCGCCGGCGAGCCGGATAGCGTCCGAGGCGATAGACCGGCGCGCCTTGGCAATGTCGTCCGCGGGCGGGCTGGTGGTGGTGTCCTTCAGCTCGGCCTCGATCATGCGCCGCGAACGCGCGCCGATCGCCGAAAGCACCGCTTCGGTGATCTCCGGGCTGGCGCCGTGCAGCGCCAGCGTCAGCCTTTCGGTGGGCAGGCTGTCGAACAGCGCCACGCGCGACTTCTGCGGCAGCAGCACCACGTCGTCGAACGAGAACAGCTTGGCCCGCAGCGTCTCGAGGTCCGGCGCGCCCGCCGCCTCGACATCCACCATCACTTCCTCCAGCTCGTCCTTGTCCAGCTCGTTCAGCACGCTGGCGACGCGCGCCTGTCCGGCCGACAGGTCCTTCACGTTGGCCGCCGCGTCCAGCCGCGACCGCAGCTGGTTCTCCACGATCGATTTCGCCTTGTCCGGCACCGTGCCCAGCGCGATCATGCGCTTCACCACCTCGCCGCGCACCGCCTTGGGCAGCTGCTTGATGGCGCGCGCCGCGGCCGCCGGCACCAGGTTGGCCAGGATCATGGCTATCGTCTGCGGATGCTCGCTCTCCAGCAGCGCCACCAGCCTTTCGGGCGCAAGTTGCTCCAGCTGCGGCCAGATCGGCGGCGCGGCCTCGGGAATTTCCGGCGCCGCCTCCTTGGCCCCGTCCATGATCGCGTTGATCTCTTCCGGCGACAGCGTCTCGTTGAAGATGGTGGTCATGGTGTCGCCCGAGTCGAGCAGGCCCGCGCCCTCGGCAAACTCGTTCTCGAACTCGGCGACGATCTTCTCCAGCTCGCTCTGCGGTATCGTCTTCAGCGTCCGCGCCGCCTCGATCAGCGCCTTCAGCTCTTCCGGCTTGAAGAACTTGAGCAGCCGCCCGGCCGAAGTCTTGCCCATCGCAACCAGGATGGCCGATGCCTTCTGCGCGCGTGAAAGTGCGGCGAACTTGTTCATGCGGGCGCTCCCGTCATCCTCGAATGCGGCCCTTACTTCCCGGGCTTGGCGGCGGCGATCTCGGTCAGCTTGATGCCGAAGCGCGACGGATCGTGTTCCAGCACGGTGATCTCGCCGCGCGCGATCTTGCGGCCGTTCACCACCAGGTCCACCGGCTCGCCGATGCGGCGGTTCAGCGCCACGGTCGAGCCCTTCTGCAGCGCCATCAGCTCCGATACCGGCATCTCGGCGCTGCCGAGCACGATCTGCACCTCCACCGGTATGTTCATGATGATGCTGGAATTGCCGAACGCCGCTTCCGGCATCGGCTGCGCCTTCTCGTGCCCGGGCTCGTCGTTGAGGACGCCCCGCAGCTCCTCGATCGCCTTGTTGAGCTGGTCTTCCTCGCTGGCGGCGGTCTGTTCGGGTTGCGGCTGGCTCATTCCGGCTCTCCTTGCGCTTCACGCCGTCAGGCGGTCAGCAATCCCTCGACGAAATCCTGCTGCGCATCGAATGGCTGCACGATGCGCACCGTGTAGTTCTGCCCAAGCTTGCCGAATTCGCACAGGAACAGCGTCTGGTCCTTTGCCGACAGCTTGGCGTTGGTGGGCGCCTGTTCCGGCATCTCCAGCACCTGCCCCGGGCGCAGCGCCGCGATCTGGCCCAGCGTCAGCCTGGCGAGCGGTATCGTGGCCCGCAGCGACACGTTCGACCGCATCACCTCCTCGCTGAAGCGCTCGCGCCATGCGGCGTTCGACGCCTTCGCCCTGCCCTCGCCGCGATGCTCCACCAGCACGCGCTGCGGTATGGTCACGAAGACCCGCCCGCGGCTTTCCCCGAACACCAGCTCGAACACGATGCGCGCCGCCGGCCCGTCGCGCAGCACCTGCGTGTCGATCCCCTCGCCGGTCAACGGCGCGTGCAGCGGAAAGCGGATGCCGAACGAGCGTTCGCCCGAGCCGTTGAAGGCGGTCGCGAACATCTCGAACAGCTGCGACGCGACATCGGTCTCGATCGCCGAGAGCGGCCGCGTGATCGGCACCACCGGCATGTCCGCGTCCGCGCCGAACATGCCGCACACCGCAATTGCGATGGCGTCGGCGTCGGCGGCCATCAGCAGCGCGTCCGGCGAGGTCACGCTCGTCGCGACCGTCATCGCACCGAAACCGCCCGGCGCCGGGCGCGCCTCGGCCAGCCGCGTTATCTCGACCGAGCCGCACTCCAGCGCCACCGGTATGGCGAAGGCCTCCTCGAAGGCTTTCAGGATTTCGGGCACGCAGCGCTCGGCGCAGGCGCGCGCGGCTTCCTCGACCGCCTTCGGGTCGCCCGTCGCGCCGGTCAGGCGTTCGACGATCTGCTCTCGCATGTCGGCTGGGGATGCGGGGCTCGTCATGATCCTTGGCGCGGTCCCGTCCTAGGCTGCCTTCTTGGCGTCGCCGCCGGGATTGAGCGTGCTCTGCTCCACCGCGTCGATCGACGGCCGGTCCTTCGAGGAGATCGTCTTGCGGCCGAACTCCAGCGCCACCTGCGGCAGCGAGCCGTTCATGTAGGCAAGCAGCGTCTGCTTCACGATCACGTAGAGGCGCACCTTCTTCTCGCGCACGATCTTCACCTTGGTCGCGATGGGTCCGACCACCGCGTAGGACATGAAGATGCCGAGGAAGGTGCCCACCAGCGCGGCGCCGATCAGTCCGCCCAGGATCTCCGGCGACTGGTCCAGCGCGCCCATCGCCTTCACCACGCCCAGCACGGCCGCGCAGATGCCCAGCGCCGGAAAGCCGTCGCTCATCTGCTGCAGCGCCTGGTACGACTTCAGCTTGTCGTGCTTGATCGTGTGGATTTCCTCGTCCATCAGCGCCTCGATCTCGAACGGGCGGGCATTGCCGATGATGATGATGCGGCAGTAGTCGCAGATGAAGGCGGTAAGGTCCTTGTCCTTCAGCACCTTGGGAAAGGCCTGGAAGAGCGTCGATTCCTCGGGATTGTCGATATGCGCCTCGACCTCGTTGCGCGGCTTGGTCCGCAGCTCGCGCATCAGGCTGTGCAGCACGCCCAGCACCTCGAGATAGTCCTGCTCCTTCGGCACGGCCTGCTTCAGCGCCTCCATCATCGCCTTGCCGCTGTCCTTCACCGTGGACATCGGGTTGGCCACGAAGAAGGTGCCTACCGCCGCGCCGCAGATGATCACCACTTCCCACGGCTGGTAGAGCACCTCGATATGCCCGCCCATGGCCATGAAGCCGCCGAGCACGCAGCCCATGGTAACCACCAGTCCGATAAGAATGCCCACCGCGACGCGCCCCTTTTTGGAATCGTTGTCCAATCGTTAACGCGCGTGCCTTGTGTGAGGCTTGTAGGGCGGCGCCGCCAGCCTCGCGCAAGCAAGCCGGGCTAGGGCTTCTCGGCCACAGTGCCGGAGGTCTGCCTTGGTCAGCACCTATGCGAGCTATCAGCTCATCACGCGCGACATCGACCGCTCGATCGGGCGCGTCCAGAAACAGCCGGTCGTCGAGCGCGACACGAAATATTATCTCGACAACATCACCAAGGTGAAAAGCGTCGACGAATTCGTCGCCGACACCCGCCTCTTCAACTACGCCATGAAGGCGCACGGCCTGTCCGACATGGCCTACGCCAAGGCCTTCATGAAGAAGGCCCTCAACGAGGGCATCTCCGACCCCAACAGCTTCGCCAACAAGCTCACCGACAAGCGCTACGCCGAGTTCGTCAAGACCTACAACTTCGCCGCCCACGGCGCGGAGGCGACCGTCCACAACCCGACCCAGCAGACCACCGTCACGCGCTACCAGCTCGAGGCCGCGAAGAACGGCGTGCTGCCCACCAACCCGGTCCTGATCAAGCAGACGCAGGACTATCTGGTCGACATCAGGAAGATCACCTCCATCGACGAGTTCCTGGCCGACGACGACGTCTACCAGTTCGCGCTCAAGGCCTGGGGCCTGTCCGAGAAGCTCGGCGACAAGGCGTTCATCCGCAAGGTGCTGGAAGGCGGCGTGGCCGATCCGGCCAGCTTCGCCAACAAGCAGACCGACGGCAAGTGGGCGTCGTTCGCCACCGCCTTCAACTTCGCCGAGCACGGCGCCACCACCACCACCCGCAATCCTGCCCAGCAGGATGCGGTCGGCATGTATCTGCGCCAGACGCTGGAAGAGAACGCCGGCAAGGAAAACGAGGGCGTGCGCCTCGCGCTCTATTTCGAGCGCAAGGCCGGCACCATCAAGAACGCCTTCTCGATCCTCTCCGACCCGGCTCTGGCAAACGTCGTCCGCACCGCGCTCGGCCTGCCCGACGCGATGGCCCAGGCCGACGTGGACGTTCAGGCCCGCATGCTGGAGAAGCGGCTCAACTTCGCCGATTTCCAGAATCCCAAGGCGCTCGGCAAGTTCCTCGCCCGGTTCTCGGCCATGTACGAAATCAAGAACGGCACCCCCGCAACGGCATCGCCCGCGGTCAGGATCCTCACCAGCCAGCCGCTCGAGTTCGGCATCTCCACCAGCACGCTGCTTGCGCTGACGCAATTGCGCAAATAGGCCAGACGGGAAGACATCATGGAAACCGGCCTCTACGTCTCGCTCTCCTCGCAGATCGCGCTGGAGCGTCGCCTCACCACCATCGCCGACAACATGGCCAACGCCAACACGGTCGGCTTCCGCGGCACCGACGTGAAGTTCCAGAGCCTGGTCTCCGGTCCCGGGCGCGGCTCGATCGACTTCGTGTCGACCGGCGACACCTACATCCCTTCCAAGACCGGTTCGCTGAGCGAGACCGGCAATCCGTTCGACTTCGCCATCCAGGGCAATGCCTGGTTCGCCATCGAGACGCCGGCCGGCACGGTGATGACGCGCGACGGCCGCTTCACCATGCAGGACACCGGCGAGCTCGTCACCCTGCAGGGCTATCCCGTGCTCGACGCCGGCGGCGCGCCGATCCAGCTCGACCCCGAGGGCGGCCCGCCGCGCGCCGGCCAGGACGGCTCGCTGCGCCAGGGCGACCGGCTGATCGGGGCCCTCGGCCTCTACCAGTTCCAGCCGGGCGTCAACTTCACCCGCTACGGCAATTCCGGCATCATCCCGCAGGGCCGCCCCGAGCCCATAGTCGACCGCCAGGACACCGGCGTGGCGCAGGGCTTCGTCGAACAGTCCAACGTCAATCCCGTCCAGGAGATGATGCGCCTCATCCAGGTGCAGCGCGCCTTCGAGCACATCACCGCGCTGATGCGCGACGGCGAGGACGCGCTCGGCACCGCCATCCGCGATCTCGGCTCGTCCCGGGGCTGATGAGGCATGGGCGTGCCGGCGACGACAGGCGCGAGCGCATCGCAGGCGGGGCTGCCGCCCGCCAACCCGCTGGCGGCGTTGGAAAACCTGTTCCGCGGTTTCCGCGAGCCTGACGCGCTGGTTCGGCGCGGCGGCAGGGTGGCCGAGGTCTCGGCCACGCATTTCCGCGTGCGCGGCCTGTCCGACCGGGCCCGCCTCGGCGACATCGTCGAATTCCGCGGCGAGCGCGGCATGCGCACCGGCGAGATCGTGCAGATCGGCGCCGACGACGTCGTCGTCGCCCCTTATGAAAGGAGCGGCGAGACCACGCTCAACCAGCCCGTCTTTCTCAATCGCCGCGTGCTCGTCATGCCGGACGACAGCTGGCGCGGCCGCTCGCTCGACGCGCTCGGCCGGCCGATCGACGGCAAGGGCTACGTGGTCGCGGGAGCCGGCGCCGAGGCTGCCGAAACGCCGTCCCCGCTGTCGCGCCAGCGCGTCGAGACGCCCTTCCGCACCGGCGTCCGCGTCATCGATATCTTCACCCCGCTCTGCTACGGCCAGCGCATCGGCGTCTTCGCAGGGTCCGGCGTCGGCAAGTCGACCCTGCTTGCCATGCTGGCGGCGGCCGATGCGTTCGACACGGTTGTCGTGGCGCTTGTGGGCGAGCGCGGCCGCGAGGTGCGCGAATTCCTGGAAGACACCATCGGCGAGGCCACCATGGCCAAGACGGTCGCCATCGTCGCCACCAGCGACGAGAGCGCCATGATGCGCCGGCGCGCGCCCGACACCGCGATGCGCGTCGCCGAGCATTTCCGCGACCGCGGCCATCGCGTGCTTCTCATGCTCGATTCCATCACCCGCCTCGCGCACGCCCTTCGCGAGGTCGCGATCGGCACCGGCGAGCCCCCGGTCGCGCGCGGCTATCCGGCGTCGGTCTTCACCGACCTGCCGCGCCTGCTCGAGCGTGCCGGCCCCGGCGCCGAGGGTGCCGGTTCCATCACCGCCATCCTGTCGGTGCTGGTCGACGGCGACGATCATAACGAGCCCGTGGCCGACGCGGTGCGCGGCATCCTAGACGGCCACGTCGTGCTCGACCGCGCCATCGCCGAACAGGGCCGCTACCCCGCGGTCGATCCGCTGGCATCCATCTCGCGCCTGGCCGGCAAGGCCTGGCGCGACGACGAGCGCGCCGTCGCCGTGCGGCTCAAGTCGATGATCTCGCGCTTCGAGGACACGCGCGACATCCGCCTGCTCGGCGCCTACCAGGCCGGCACCGACGCCGATCTGGATCAGGCGGTCAGGCAGGTGCCCGTCATCTACGAGGCGCTGGTGCAGTCGCCCGCCGAGCAGCCTTCGGCAGACCCCTTCGCCGATCTTGCGCGGCACCTGAAGAGCAGGGAGGCTCCCGTTGAACGCCAGGCCGAATGAACTCGCCCGCGGGCCGGGCGGCGACCACCCCAGCGGCGCGCCGGCGCGCGCCAGGGCGCCGTTCAGGGTGTTGCGAGGGCGCGGCGACATGATGATAGCCGGCGCCGGCTTCGCGTTGGCGATCGGCTGCGCGCTGTTTCCTTGGTACGTCTTCTTCAACCAGGAAAAGTTCGGCGTCACCGCCGTCCGCTTCGAGGGCTCGGACGGCAGCATCCCGATGCCGGCCAGCCTGAGCTACCGGCCCGAATTGCTGGGCCGCCCGATCTCCGCCGCCGAGATACCCGTGCTGGAGCTCGACCTGCTGTCCACCGGCACCCTGCCCGACGAGCCGGGCGGCGGCGTTCCGCTGGCCGACCAGCCCTTCCCCGGAAATGCCGCCAAACCGGCGTTCAAGCTTGTTCACGTCGCCAACGGCCGCGCCATGCTGGAAGACGACAACGGCCTGTGGGTCGTGCAGCCGGGCTCCGTGCTGCCGGACGAAAGCCGCGTCGCCTCCATCGAGCGGCGGGCGGAGGGCTGGGTGATGGTCACCAGCAGGAACGAGGTCATCCCCATCGCCAATTGACGGAGCCTGCTCGCCGCGCAAGGCCCGCGCAAGACTCGAAGCCTAGCCTTTGCCCACTGCCATAGGATTCGCGCAGGGGCATAGCATGCAGCCGGTAAACCTATTCGATCTGGCCTCCCAGCAGGCGCGCTGGCTGTCGGTGCGGCAGTCGGCCGTGGCGGGCAACATCGCCAATGCCAACACGCCGGGCTACCGCGCCCGCGAGGTCGAGCCGTTCGAAAGCGTGCTGTCCAACACGCGCGTGTCCATGGCCGCCACCCATTCCGATCACCTGAAGGGCGGGCTGGCCACGCAGGCCTCGTTCGCGGTGAAGGAAACCGAGCCACCCCAGACCGAGCTTCCCTCGAAGAACACCGTCGTGCTCGAGGACGAGATGATGAAGTCCGGCGAGGTGCGCCGCTCCTACGAGCTCAACACCGCGATCGTGAAGGCGTTTCACCGCATGCTGATGATGACGTCGAAGGCCTGAGCGCATGGATCCGCTGATCTCGTCCCTCAAGGTAGCCGCGTCCGGCATGACGGCGCAGTCCGAGCGCCTGCGCGTCGTCTCCGAAAACCTCGCCAACTCGCAGTCGACCGGCGACATGCCCGGCGCCGATCCATACCAGCGCAAGACCATCACCTTCGCCGCCGAGCTCGACAGGGCCACCGGCGCCAACCGGGTCGAGATCGACCAGATATCGCGCGACAAGAGCGAGTTCCCGCTCGAATACATGCCCGGCCACGAGGCCGCCGACGAGTTCGGTTACGTCAAGATGCCCAACGTCAACGTGCTGATCGAGATGGCCGACATGCGTGAGGCTGTGCGCGGCTACGAGGCCAACCTGCAGTCGATCAAGCAGGCGCGCGAGCTGATCTCGATGACCATCGATCTCCTGAGGAGCCAATGATAACTCCCGCACTTTCCCTGCTGGGCCGCATCGGCGCGCCCGACGCGGGCGCCGCCGCCGGCTCCTCCGCCGCAGCCGCCACTGGCATCGCGCCCGTATCCTTCGGCAGCGTGCTGGGCGAAGTCGCGTCCGACGCCATCGGCGCGCTCCAGAACGCCGAGAAGACCTCGCTCAACGCACTGCAGGGCAAGGTCGACACCCGCGAGGCGGTCGACGCTGTCATGAACGCCGAGCAGTCTCTGCAGGCCGCGCTTGCCATCCGCGACAAGGTCGTCAGCGCCTACCTCGAAATCAGCCGCATACAGATCTGACGGAGAAGCAGACCGATGAAAGCCCTCTCCATCGCCGCCACCGGCATGAACGCCCAGCAGCTCAACCTGGAAGTCATCGCCAACAACATCGCCAACATCAACACCACCGGCTTCAAGCGCGCCCGCGCCGAATTCTCCGACCTGCTCTACCAGGCAGAGCGGCTGCAGGGCGTGCCCAACCGCGCCAACCAGGCGGTCGTGCCGGAAGGCGCGATGGTCGGTCTCGGCGTCAAGACGGTCGCCGTTCGCAACGTCCACACGCAGGGCTCGCTGGTCACCACCGGCAACAAATTCGACCTCGCGCTCACCGGCAATGGCTGGTTCCAGATCGAGGGCGCCAACGGCGAGACGCTCTACAGCCGCGCCGGCTCCTTCAACACCAACGCCACCGGCACGATCGTCACCGTCGACGGCCTCACCGTGATGCCCGAGATGACCGTGCCCGAAAACACGGTCGAGGTGATCGTCAACCAGTCCGGCCAGGTCTTCGCCCGGCTCGCCGACCAGCAGGAGCTGCAGGAGCTCGGCCAGATCACGCTCGCCAACTTCGCCAACGAGGCGGGCCTCGAGCCTCTCGGCAACAATCTGTTCCAGGAAACCACGGCCTCCGGCCCGGCCATCGCCGGCGTGCCCGGCGACCCAGGCTTCGCCACAGTGCAGCAGGGCTATCTCGAGGCATCCAACGTCGATCCGGTGAAGGAGATCACCGAGCTGATCTCGGCCCAGCGCGCCTATGAGATGAACTCCAAGGTCATCAAGGCCGCCGACGAGATGGCCTCGGTCGTGTCGCAGGGCATGCGCTGACCATGCTTGCCGCGCGCCTCTCCCGTTCCGCCTTCGCCGCCCTCTTCGCGGCCCTGCTCGCGTCGGCGGTGCCGGCCGCCGCGCAGGAAACGGTCGTGGTGCCCAAGCAGGTCATCTATCCCGGCGAGACGGTCACCTCCGGCCTCGTCTCCGAGGTCCGGTTCAACCGCCAGCGCTCCATCCTCTCCAGCGTCGCCGTGCTGCCGCAGGATGTGGAGGGCAAGGTCGCGCGGCGCACGCTTCTGCCCGGCCGCATGATTCCACTCAACTCGCTGCGCGAGGCCTATGCGGTCGAGGCCGGAACGCCGGTGCCGGTCGTGTTCGTCGATGGCGGCATGCAGATATCCGTCACCGGCGTGCCGCTGCAGCCGGGCTCGGTCGGCGACGTCATCCGCGTCCGCAATATCGACAGCGGCGCGATCCTTATCGGTGTCGTCATGGCGGACGGGACCGTCAGGGTGAGCGCCACATGATCCGTCTTGCCGCCCTCTGCGCCCTGCTGCTGGCGTCGCTGCCGGCGGCGGCGGCCGACTTCGGCGCGCGTTTCGACGCGGCCCCCGTGGAAGTGCGGCTCATCGAACCCGTCCCCAACGGCAGCTCCCAGCTGCCCTCGCGCGGCCCTTCCTCGCGCATCAAGGACATCGCAATGCTGCAGAGCTCGCGTGAGAACCAGCTCATCGGCTACGGCCTCGTCATCGGCCTGCAGGGCAGCGGCGACGGCCTGCGCAATTCTCCCTTCACCGAGCAGTCGATGCGCGCCATGCTCCAGAACCTCGGCATCGCCACCGAGGGCGGCCGCGTCCGCGCCAACAATGTCGCCGCCGTCATCGTCACCGCCAACATGCCCCCCTTCGTGCAGTCGGGCGCGCGCATCGATGTCACCGTCTCCTCGCTGGGCGACGCAACCTCGCTTGCCGGCGGCACGCTGGTGATGACGCCGATGCGGGCCGCCGACGGCGAGATCTACGCCGTCGCCCAGGGTCCGGTCATCGTGTCCGGCTTCAGCGCGCAGGGGCAGGCCGAGAAACTCACGCAGGGCGTGCCCACCAGCGGCCGCGTGCCCAACGGCGCCATCGTCGAGCGCGAGGTGCAGCAGGTGCTGGGCGAGGTGCGCCAGCTCACCCTGCAGCTGCGCAATCCGGATTTCTCCACCGCCATCCGCATCACCGACGCCATTAACGACTTCGCGCTGGCGCGCTACGGCCGCCGCGTTGCCGCCGAGCAGGACGCCCGCACCGTCACCATCAACAAGCCGGACGACATCTCCACCGCGCGCTTCTTCGCAGAGCTGGAGAACATCCCGGTCGATTCCGATACGCCGGCCAAGGTCGTCGTCGACGAACGCACCGGCACCATCGTCATCGGCCAGGACGTCAAGATCGCCAAGGTGGCCATCAGCCACGGCGCGCTGACCGTACGCATCACCGAGATGCCCAAGGTCGTGCAGCCCGAGCCGTTCTCGCGCGGCGAGACGGCGGTCGAACCCTTCACTGCCATCGAGGCGTCGCGGCCCGACTCCAAGGTCGCCATCCTCGACGGCCCTGACCTGCAGACGCTGGTGGCAGGCCTCAACCGGCTGGGCGTGAAGCCCGACGGCATCATCGCCATCCTGCAGGGCATCAAGTCGGCCGGCGCGCTGCAGGCCGAACTCGTGATCCAATAGGTGCGTCGATGAACGTCAGCGCGGCACTGGCCTCAATTCTCGGACGCACTGCGGCGCCGGCGGCCTTCTGCGCCGTGGTCGCCGTCATGCTCGCGGTCGGGCCGGGCGCCACCCAGGTGCGCGACCCCTCCTCCATCGCCGAAAAGCCGGACGACGAGATCCAGCGCTTCTGCGGCAACATCGCCGACGAGGCCCGCGACCGCCGCTATTCCCTGCAGGCGGCCGAGCTCCAGCAGCTCCAGAAGGATGTCGACGAGCGCATCCGCCGGCTCGAGGAAAAGCGCGCCGAATACGAGGGCTGGGTCACGCGCCGCGAGACCTTCATGCAGCAGGCGCAGGCCAACGTGGTACAGATCTACACCCGCATGCGGCCCGAGGCCGCCGCCGGCCAGCTCACGCAGCTGCGCACCGAGATGGCGGCCAGCATCCTGATGAAGCTCGACCCGCGCGTCGCCAGCGTCATCCTCAACGAAATGGACATGAAGGCAGCGGCCACGCTCACCAGCATCATGGTCATGGCCGCCCGACCGGAGGATCCGTCTTGATACGCGCACTCGCACTGCTCGCCGCGTCGCTGACCCTGGCCGGCTGCGGCACCGATCTCAACGAGATCGGCAGGCCGCCGCTCATGTCGCCCGTCGGCACCGGCATCGAGCCGGCGGTCGTCGCCGGCCGCGCCTACCAGACGCCGAAGCCGAAGAGCTTCTCGCTCTGGAGCGACCGGCAGAGCCGCCTGTTCACCGATCCGCGCGCTCTCTCCGTGGGCGACATCCTCACCGTCGCCATCTCGATCAACGACCGCGCCCAGTTCAAGAACCAGAGCGACCGCAAGCGCGACGCCAGCCGCAAGATCGGCCTGGGCGGCAGCTTCTCGGCCGGCGGCGCCGGTTCGTCCGCAGACATCGGCGCCGAGCTGAGTTCCGGCACCTCCACCGCCGGGTCGGGCGCCACCACGCGATCCGAGAGCCTGAACCTGCAGATCGCGGCCGTGGTCACCGACGTGCTGCCCAACGGCAATCTCGTCATCACCGGCTCGCAGGAAGTGCGCGTCAACGCCGAGCTGCGCATCCTCACCATCGCCGGCATCGTGCGTCCGTCCGACATCGGCTCGCAGAATACGGTCGCCTACGACCGCATCGCCGAGGCGCGCATCTCCTACGGCGGCCGCGGCCGCATCACCGAGGTCCAGCAGCCCGGATACGGGCAGCAGTTCCTCGACGCGGTCCTGCCCTTCTAGGCGAAAGCGGAGGCAAGCATGGCGGCCGCGGCGGCAGCAGCATCGGACAAGAAGGGGCCATCGCTGGTCGTCCAGCTGGCGGTGTTCCTTGTGCTCACCCTGCTGGCCGTGGGCGGCGGCTGGTTCACCGGCGGCATGCTCAATGGCGGCCAGGCCGCGCCGGAGGCGAGCGCGCCCGCGCAGGATCATGGAACGGGCGGTCATGCCGAGCCGCCGCCAAACCTGCGCGTCTACCCGCTGGTTCCCATCACCACCAACCTGGCCGACCCGACCGAGCTCTGGGTCCGCATGGAGGTGGCGCTCGTCTTCGCCGAGCTGCCGGACGCCGAAATTGCCGAGCGCGTCCACCAGGACATCCTCGCCTACCTGCGCACGGTGAAGGCGCGGCAGATCGACGGACCCAGCGGCTTCCAGCACCTCAAGGGCGATCTGGACGAGCGCGCCCAGCTACGCAGCAACGGAAAGGTGACGCAGGTCCTCATCAGGACGCTGCTGTTCGAATGAGACGCATCCCCCTTTCCATCGCGCGGCCTGCCATCGCGCGCCTCGCGGCGCCGCTTGCTGTCGCCCCCGTCGCCGTTGCGCTCGTGCTCGCGTCCGCAGGCGCCGCCGCCGCCCAGCAGCTGGACCTGAGCCAGCTCGCCGGCCCGCAGAGCGGCTCCACCGTCGGCACCATCATCCAGCTGTTCGGCCTGCTCACCATCCTGTCGGTGGCGCCGGGCCTGCTCATCATGGTGACCAGCTTCACCCGCTTCGTCATAGCCTTCTCCATTCTGCGCACCGGCATCGGCCTGCCGTCCACGCCCGCCAACCTCATCCTCATCAGCCTGTCGCTGTTCATGACCTTCTACGTCATGGCTCCCACCTTCGACCGCGCCTGGAGCAACGGCGTCCAGCCGCTGATGAACAACGAGATCACCCAGCAGGAGGCGCTGCAGCGCATCTCCGACCCGTTCCGGGCGTTCATGGCCAACAATGTCCGCGATCAGGACTTCGAGCTCTTCACCGACCTCGCCCGCGAGCGCGGCCAGGATATCGGCACGGACCAGGCGGTGGACCTGCGCGTGCTCGTCCCCGCCTTCATGATTTCCGAGATCAGGCGCGGCTTCGAGATCGGCTTCCTGATCGTGCTGCCCTTCCTGGTCATCGACCTCATCGTCGCCACCATCACCATGTCCATGGGCATGATGATGCTGCCGCCCACGGTGGTGTCGCTGCCGTTCAAGATCCTGTTCTTCGTGCTGATAGACGGGTGGAACCTGCTGGTCGGCAGCCTGGTGCGATCATTCGCTTAAGATTCCGGTAATTCTTATCTAACCTTTCATTAACCATAAAAACTCCCGCGATACGTCTGCTTTGCGGGAGCCCATTATCCATTTGTCAGGATTTGGCTGCCAATGTGCCCCTGCGCTCGGGGGACTGACCACAAAAAGCAGGTCATTGGCATGATGCCGCTCCGCCGAACCGGCAGCCCGGTATGTTCCTAAAAGTATTGTTTATAAAGGAACAGGACTATGTCCAGTCTTCTTACCAATGCATCTGCCATGACGGCGCTTCAGACGCTGTCCATGGTCAACAAGAACCTCGCCACCACGCAGTCCCGCATCTCCACCGGCCAGAAGGTTGCCACCGCGGCCGACAACGCTGCTTACTGGTCGATCGCGACCACGATGCGCTCCGACAATTCCGCGCTGGGCGCGGAGCAGGAAGCGCTCGGTCTCGGCGCCGCCAAGGTCGACACTGCCTACGCCGGCATGGATCAGGCGATCCAGTACGTGAAGCAGATCAAGGACAAGCTCGTCGCCGCCCAGGAGCCCAGCGCCGACCGTTCCAAGATCCAGGGCGACATTTCGCAGCTCCAGGACCAGCTCCGCGGCATCGCGGAAGCGGCTTCCTTCTCGGGTGAGAACTGGCTGCAGGAAGACATCACCGCCGGCGGCGGCTCGGTCACGAAGAGCGTCGTCAGCTCCTTCACCCGTGACTCCAGCGGCAACGTCTCGGTCAAGAAGATCGACTACACGATCGACAGCTCGACCGTCCTGTTCGACACCGGCGGCGACACCGGCATTCTCGATCAGACCTCCGACGTCGGCGCGAACAGCGTCACGCTGACCATCAACGTCGATGGTACGCCCACGTCCTACACGGTCGAGGCCTACACCACCGACGACGTGATCAACGGCACCAATGGCGCCACGGCGGCCGTGAACTTCGACGGCAACATCGCCCATGACGACGCCGGCGGCGACCCGACTGCCGCAAGCATTGTCTACGTCAAGGTGGCCGACAACATGTGGGTCAAGGCCGAGCTTCAGGCCGACTCCGCGGCCGGCGTGACGCCCGAGGGCCAGGAAGTCCAGTACAAGGACTCCGCCGACAATCTCTGGGTGGTCGACGTCGACAACGCGCCTGCCAGCCCGAACGAGGTATCGGTCGATACGCTGAGCATCAGCTCCTCGACCACCTCCGCTCAGCTCGACAAGATGCTGCAGATGGTCGACGACGCCCTGACCTCGATGACCAGCGCGGCTGCCTCGCTCGGCTCGATCTCGTCGCGCATCGACATGCAGAACGACTTCGTGTCGAAGCTCATGGACTCGCTCGATCGTGGTATCGGCCGCCTGGTCGACGCCGACATGGAAAAGGAATCGGCGCGCCTTTCGGCTCTGCAGGTTCAGCAGCAGCTCGGCATCCAGGCGCTCTCGATCGCCAACTCCAGCTCGCAGAACATCCTGTCGCTCTTCCGCTAGGTCGAGCTTCCGATCTCCAGTCGGGCCGGGCCGCGCGCAAGCGCGGCCCGGTTCTCTTTTTTGGCATTAACCAGCGTCGGTCCCGCGTTAACCGACCATTAACGTTACCGAACTACTAATTTTATCCGGAATGTCGCCATAGGGGGACGGTCCGGGTGGGTGATCCCGCATTGCATGGGGTCACAGGCATGAAGCCACGCCCAGCCGGCCGGTCGGGCATGTTCCTTGAAACAGATCAGAAGGAACGAGGCTGATGTCCAGTCTTCTTACCAATGCGTCCGCGATGACGGCGTTGCAGACGCTGTCCCAGATCAACAAGGACCTTGCCGACACCCAGGCCCGCATTTCCACCGGCCAGAAGGTCTCCAAGGCTTCCGACAACGCTGCCTACTGGTCGATCGCGACCACGATGCGCTCCGACAACTCCGCGCTGGGCGCGGTGCAGGAAGCGCTCGGTCTCGGCGCCGCCAAGGTCGACACCGCCTACGCCGGCATGGAGCAGGCGATCCAGTACGTGAAGCAGATCAAGGACAAGCTGGTCGCCGCCCAGGAGCCCAGCGCCGACCGCGCCAAGCTTCAGGAAGACATCTCCCAGCTTCAGGACCAGCTCCGCGGCATCGCCGAGGCTGCCTCCTTCTCCGGCGAGAACTGGCTGCAGGCCGACATCACCGCCGGCGGCGGCTCGGTCACGAAGAGCGTCGTCAGCTCCTTCACCCGTGATTCGAACGGCAACGTCTCGGTCAAGAAGATCGACTACATGCTCGACAGCTCGACCGTCCTCTTCGACACCGGCGGCGACACCGGCATCGTCGACTCCACGCAGGACATCGGCGCCAACAGCGTCACCATGAACATCAATGTCGACGGCGTGTCCACGGTCTACACGGTCGAGGCCTACTCCACCGACGACATCATCAACGGCACCAACGGCGCCACCGCCGTCACCACCTTCGACGGCAGCATCGCCCATGACGACGCCGGCGGCGATCCGACCGCCGCAACCGTGGTCTACGTGAAGGTGGCCGACAATCTCTGGGTAAAGGCAGAGCTCCAGGCCGACTCCGCGGCCGGCGTGACGCCCGAGGGCCAGGAGGTCCAGTACAAGGACTCCGCCGACAATCTCTGGGTGGTCGACGTCGACAACGCGCCTGCCACTCCCAACCAGGTCTCGGTCGATACCCTCACCATCAACTCGCTGACAACGTCCGCCCAGCTCGACAAGATGCTGCAGATGGTCGAGAACGCGCTCTCGGTGATGACCAGCTCGGCCGCATCGCTCGGCTCCATCTCCTCGCGCATCGACATGCAGAACGACTTCGTGTCGAAGCTGATGGACTCGCTCGATCGAGGCATCGGCCGCCTGGTCGACGCCGACATGGAGGAGGAATCGGCCCGCCTCGCCGCCCTCCAGGTCCAGCAGCAGCTCGGCATCCAGGCGCTCTCCATCGCCAACTCCAACGCCCAGAACATCCTGTCGCTCTTCAGGCAGTAGGCGACGCCGCATAGGCATCGCAGCGGGCCGCCCGTCGAGGGCGGCCCGCTGCCATTTTCGCGCAAGCTTCGCACGCTACGCTGACGGCAAGCCAAAACCCGGGAGCCGTCACCGTGCCGGAACAGATCCAGCGGATCATCGAAAACCTGCGCAGCTTCGGCCCGCAGCGGCTGGCCGTCATGGGCGGCACGCTGGCTCTGGTGCTCGCCGTCATCACCATCGGCGCCATCTACCTCAACCGTCCGGCCTACGAGACGCTCTATGTCGGGCTCGAGCGCTCCGACGTGAACCAGATCGGCCTGGTGCTGGGCGAGGCGGCGATCGGCTTCGACGTCGCGTCCGACGGCACAACCGTGCTGGTCGAGGCGGGGCGCACGGCGCAGGCGCGCATGCTGCTTGCCGAAAAGGGCCTGCCCACCAGCACCAATGCCGGCTACGAGCTGTTCGACAATGTCGGCTCGCTCGGCCTCACCAGCTTCATGCAGCAGATCACGCGCGTACGTGCGCTCGAAGGCGAGATCGCGCGCACCATCCAGTCCATCCAGGGCATCCGCGCGGCCCGCGTGCACATCGTGCTTCCCGAGCGCGGCAACTTCCGACGCGAGGAGCAGCAGCCGTCCGCCTCGGTCGTCATCCGCTCCTCCACCATGGACGCGCAGCGCAGCGCCGGCGCCATCCGCCACATGGTGGCGGCGGCCGTCCCCGGCCTCAACACCGACAAGGTGACGGTTCTCGATTCGAACGGCGCGCTGCTTGCCTCCGGCGACGACCCCGCCAACAGCGCCCTCACCCGCTCCATGGAGATCGAGCAGACGGTCGCCGCCGGCATGGAGGAAAACATCCGCCGCGCCCTCGCCTCCTATCTCGGCATGGACAATTTCCGCGCCAGCGTGCGCGCTACCGTCAACACCGACGCGCGCCAGATCGAGGAGACGATCTTCGACCCGGAATCGCGCGTCGAGCGGTCGGTGCAGGTGGTCAAGTCGGCCGACAGCGCCAGCCAGCGTTCCACCGCCACGCCCGCCACGGTCGAGCAGAACCTCCCCGAGGAAAACGCGCAGGCGACCGACGGTCCCGAATCGTCGGAGCAGAGCGAAAGGCGCGAGGAGACGACGAACTACGAGCTGAACACCAAGCGCATCGCGACCGTCAGCAACGGCTATTCCGTCTCGAAGCTTTCCATCGCCGTCGTCGTCAACCAGGCGCGGCTGGCAGAGCTCATCGGCGCCAATGCCACGCCGGAGCAGCTGCAGCAGCGCGTCGCGGCCATCGAGGCTCTCGTCGCTTCCGCCACCGGGCTCGACCGCGACCGCGGCGACGCCATCACGGTCTCCGCCGTCGAGTTCATGCCCGATCAGGACCTGGCTGCCTCGGGCGCCGGCATCCTCGATTCGATCGGCCGCCACACCGGCACCCTCATCAACGCCGCCGCCTTCGTCGTGGTCGTCTTCCTCGTCGCCTGGTTCGGCCTGCGCCCGCTCACCGCGATGGTCACGGCCAAGCCGGAGGCGGAAGCCGCCGACGCGCGCCCCGCGCTGCCGCAGCCGCCCGTCGCTCCCGCCCTTACCGACGCCGCGTCGCAGGGCCTGCAGATGGCCGCTTCGGAGGATTTCCGCCAGCGCATCAAGCCGCCCCCGGCCGAGCGGCTGGCGCGCATGGTCGACCTGAATGAGGAACGCACCGCGCTGATCCTGCGCAAGTGGATCGCGCAGGAGGCGACCTGATGCCCGCACTCGCGCTTGTGGACGTGCTGCAGGATTTCGGCGCCGTCCGGCGTCCGCCCGCCGCCGTCGAGCCAGCTCCGACCAGCAGGGCCGAGTTGCAGGAACTCGCGCGCGTATCGGAGAAGGACCGCATCGCCGAAGCGGTGGCCGCCGCGCAGGCGGAGCTCGCCGAGCGCCTCGCGCGCGAGCACGCCGAGGCGACCGAGTCCATGCAGGCCGGCCACGCCGCCGAGATCGAGCGCCAGCGCTCCGAGCTCGGCGAGAAGGCGGGCGTCCTCATCGAGGAGCGCCTGGGCCGCATGCAGGCCGAGATCGTCGACCTCGCCTCCTCTGTCGTCGCCCGCATCCTTGGCGCCACACTCACCGAGCAGCTCCAGCAGGCCGCCATCGCCGAGCTTGCCCGCAGCATCCAGGCGGCCGTGGCCGACCGCGACGCCGTGCGTGTGCGGGTGCGCGGGCCGCAGTCGCTGTACGAGGCGCTGCGGCCAGGGCTCGCGGGCTTCGCCGACCGCGTCGAATTCACCGAAGGCGACGGTTTCGACCTCAGCGCCTCCGTTGACAACACCCTGTTCGAAACGCGCATGGCCGAATGGTCGGCGGCGCTTGCCGAGGTGCTGGCATGAACCGTTCCGAGACCGAGGACGGGCGCCACGAGATCGTCATCGTCCGCCGCGGCGGCCACGATGACCACGACGACCACCATGGCGGCGTGTGGAAGATCGCCTTCGCCGATTTCATGACCGCGATGATGTGCTTCTTCCTCGTCATGTGGCTCATCAACGCCACCAACGAGAAGACCAAGGCCTCGCTCGCCAGCTACTTCAATCCCGTCAAGCTCATCGACACGACGACCAACAAGAAGGGCATCGACGACGTCGGCGAAGGCCCGCAGACCTCCGACAGTCCGGAACCCACCGAGGAGGCCACCGTCAACCGCGCCGGCGAACGCCGCGTGCTGACCGGCCCCGCCAAGCAGGAGGACTCGACCAACCTGGCCGAGGTTCCGGAGCATTCCGACCAGAACCTCTTCGCCGACCCCTACGCCGTGCTGGCCGAGATCGCTTCCAACACCGGGCGTCTGCAGAACATCAGCGCCAAGGGCGACGGCGGCGCCGCCGATGCCGGCCCCGCCACGGGCGCCTCGGGCGGCGAATCCTACCGCGACCCGTTCGCGCCGGATTTCTGGTCGACGCAGGTGGAAACGCCTGCCGCCAACGAGACGACGCAGAAGCACATCCCGGAAGGCGAGGTGGACGACACCCGCGAGCCGGCCACCGTGCCGCCCATCGACGCTCTTGCCGAGAAATCCGCCGCGGGCCCGCTCGCAGTGACCGCGACCGAGGCCGACAGGAACGAGCTCGACGCGGCCTTCGCGGTCGACGCGCCGAAATCCGGCAAGCCGTCGGATGCCGAGGAGCTTCTGGCCGCGCTCTCGCCCGAGCCGGTCCGCGAGGCGGTCGCCGCCAGTCCACAGGCTCCTGCCGAGGCGAGCGAGCGCTCTCCCGCGCCGGAGGCTGCCCAGCAGCGGCCCGCCGGCGGCGAAGCCGCCGCGCCGCAGCCGTCCGAGGCCGCGCCCGCTGCCGCCGTCCCGCCACCGGCCGACGAAGCCCGCGATGCCGAGGCCAGGAAGCTTGCCGAAACCATCCGCGGCGAACTCGCCCAGGCGTTCGGCGGCACCTCGAAGCTCGAGGGCATCACCGTCGAGCAGTCGCCCGCCGGCGTGATGATATCCATCGCCGACGACATCCAGGATGGCATGTTCGAGATCGGGTCGGCGGTGCCGCGGCGCGACCTCGTGCTGGCGATGGAGAAGATCGGCAAGACGCTTTCCACGCACACCGGCTCCATCACAATCAACGGCCACACCGATGCCCGCCCCTTCTCGGGCGGGGCGTATGACAACTGGCGCCTGTCCACCGCGCGCGCCCACGCCACCTACTACATGCTGGTGCGCGGCGGCCTCGACGAGAAGCGCATAAGCGGCGTCGCCGGCTTCGCCGACCGCAGGCTCAAGCGTCCGGACGAACCCTACGCCAGCGTCAACCGTCGCATCGAGATCCTGCTCGGGGTGCCCGGATGAGGGCTGCCGGCGCCGCATCGCGCATTGTTGCGGTCGGGCTCGCGCTTGCGGCGAGTGCGGGGTCTGCGCACGCCTCGGGCGGACTGGAGCCGTACCAGCTGGTGCGCTCGCTGCAGCTTGTGCAGGACCGCATGGCCGATGGCGACCATGCCGCCCTGCCCATGCAGCGCAAGATCCTGGAGATGATCGACGCGCGGCTGCGCGAGAGCAGCCCGCCGGAGCTGTCGGAGGGGCGCAACTTCCGCGCCCTGATGATCTACGCCATGAGCGGCGGCAATCCCGGAACCGTCAGCAAGGTTGTGTCGGGCCTGATCCTGGAGAAGCGCGAGGCGCGCATCGGTGCAGGCCTGGTCCAGTACACCAAGGGCGACCTCGCCCGCGCTTCGGCCGCGCTGAAGGAGATCGAGCCTGCCGACGTGCCGGACGACATCGGCTCGGTGCTCGCCTTGGTCAAGGGCACGTTGCTGGTGAACCACGAGCCCGAGCGCAGCCTGAAATATTTCGACTATGCACGCCTCACCGGCCCGGGAACGCTGATCGAGGAAGCCGCGCTCCGACGCACCCTGCCGGTGGCGGTCATCGTCGGCGATCCCGCCCGCCTGGTCAGGAATTCGGAACAGTATGTCCGCCGCTTCCTGCGTTCGCCCTATGCCAGCCAGTTCGCCGACGCCTTCATCGCCGGCGTCGTCGCCCTGCACGACAAGGTCGACCTCGACGAGATCGCCGCCATTATCGCCGGCATGACGCCCGAGCAGGGCAAGGTGATCTACCTGCGCATCGCCCGCCAGGCCGCGATCGAGCGGCTCTCCGAGCTGCTGGCCTTCGCGCGCAAGGGCCTCGAGGCCCACATGGCCGGCGCTGCCGACAGCGATCCCCGGGCCGCGCTCTACGCCGCGCTCGCCGCGGTGACGTCGGAGGATATCGGCGACATGCGCCGGCGGCTGGACACGATCGATCCCACCCAGCTTTCGGCAAGCGACCGCGCCCTGCTCGATGCCGCCAAGGGCATCGTCGAGGAGGTGATGGCGGCGCCGCCCACCAGCTCGATCGCGCCGGAGGAAGAGTCGGCCGAGCAGGCCGCCGCGCTTCTGCCGGCCGCAGCACCTCCGGCCGCGCACGATGCGGCGCCTGCCCCTGCCGTGGCCGAGCCGGCTGCGCCCGTTGCGGAAGCGCGGCCCGCCGCAGGTACAGGTCAGGCGCCGGCAGCCGGGAGCCGGGTCGAGGCGAGCGCGCCGCCGCTCACCCAGCCCGACCCGTCGCAGGAATTCATCGACAATACGCGCCGCCGCCTCGAGGCGGTGGACAAGCTTCTCCAGGAGACGGGTTCGTGAGCGTGGATTTCAAGCTGCCAATGCCGGCTGCGGCCGCCAGCATGCCGGGCGCGGCCAATGGCGGAGCCCGCAAGGCGCAGGCCGATGCCGGCCAGTTCGGGGCGCTGCTCGCCGCCGCCGGCCAGCGGCCCGAAGCCGACGCCGAGGCAGGTATCGAAGCCGACGCCGAAGCCCCGCACCCCGGCGCCGACTGGAAGGCGCGCAAGAGCCTGTGGTCGCCGCGCGAGGTGAAGGAAATCCGCCTGCCCGAAGCGGCCGACGAGGTCGAGCCCGGCAGCGAGGAGACCGATCCGCGCGCGGTGATCGTCCCGGTCCAGCCGGTAATCGTCGACGCCAAGGCGCAGGCCGCCGCTCCCGGCGCCGCCGAAGCCGCCGCGGCGCAGCCGCAGGCGGCGCACACATCCGCCGCCGACCAGCAGCGCGGCCGCCGCGCGCCAGACGCGTCGGCCAGGGAGGCGCCGGCATCCGATCGCAAGTCCTCCGTCGCGCCCGGCGCGACCATCGCGGCGTCTTCTGCCCCCTCGGCCGCCGAGACGCCCGCCGGCGCAAGGGCGGCCGCGATGTCGCTCGGCGAAGCCACGCCGCAGGCCGCGCGCGATCCCGCCGCAGATGGCCCGCGCCAGGCATCGGAAGGTGCGGTCGATCGCGCCGCCCTCAACCGCGACGCCGCCCCGCGCGACCGCGCCGACGCCAAGGTCACGGTCGTCTCCTCGCAGGTCACCGTCGCGCCCGCGGCGCCGGCGCCGGCCGTATCCCTTTCCTCCACCGGCACGACCTTCGTGGCCTCGATGGTGTCCGAAAGCGCGCTGCCGCAATATGTGTCGGACACCGCGGCGGCCACCACCTCGGCCGAGCCGCGCCCCGTCACCACCCTCAAGATCCAGCTTCACCCGGCCGAACTCGGCATGGTCAACGTCAAGCTTTCGGCGGCGGGCGAGCAGCTCGCGGTCGAGGTTCAGGTTGAGACCAGCGAAGCCAGGCACCGTCTTGCCACCGACAGCGACGCCATCGTCAAGGCGCTGCGCGGCATGGGCTACGACATCGACCGCATCACCGTGCAGCAGGCGCCTTCCGCCCAGCCCTCGCCCGGCGGCGGCACCAACCGGGAAAACGCTTTCACCCCGCAGGAAGGCCGCTCGGGCGAACGGCAGGGCCAGCAGGCCCGTCAGCAAACGGACCAGGGAAATGACCAGCATGCACGCAACGGCGCGGTTCCTGGCGGCGATCGGTCTCAGGCTCTGGGTGGCGGCGTTTATATCTAGCGTCGCCGTGGCGGCCCACGCGTCGCCCAACGCCTGCGAGCGCCACATCATCAGGGCCGCCGACAAATACGGCATCCCCGCCGGCATCCTCTACGCCGTCGGGCTGACCGAGACCGGCAACAAGGGCAGCCTGCAGCCCTACGCGCTCAACATCGACGGGCGCGCCGTCTTCGCGAGTTCCGCCTCGGGGGCGCTGGAGGAATTCCGCCGCGCCCGGCAGGAAGGCCACAAGCTCATCGACCTCGGCTGCATGCAGATCAATTTCCACTATCACGGAGACCAGTTCCGCAGCGCCGGCGACATGCTCGACCCCGCCCGCAACGTCGACTACGCCGCGCGCTTCCTCAAGCGGCTGAAGGACCGGCACGAAAGCTGGTCGATGGCGGTGGCCCGCTACCACGCCGGCCCCGAAAACGACCCCGCCCAGAAACGCTACGTCTGCCGCGTCATCGCCAACATGGTGGCCACCGGCTTCGGCAAGTGGACCCCGCAGGCGCGCACCTTCTGCATGGAATAGCGCCTGAATGAGCGCCAGTACGGCCATCGCGCCGGGGTGGCCCTGGGCGGCTCCATCGGTCCCGCGCGGGACTCCCGAAATCTCGGCCATAAGATTTCGGTGTTTTACCCGATTCCTGCCAGCGGGTACCTCTCGAAACGTTAAAGATATTAACTGATTCGGAGGGCGGGCCGATGATAGTGATCGTCGACGAGCGCGAGCTCGTCAAAGAGGGCTATAATTCACTGTTTGGCCGCGAGGGGGTCGCTAGCGCCGGGTTCGGCACGAGCGAGTTCGGCGAGTGGGTCGAAAGCGTGGCCGACGAGGACCTCAAGGCCGTCCAGGCCTTCCTGATCGGCGAATGCGATCCCGACAAGGTCTCTCCCCGCAGGCTGCGCGACCGGACGGGCGCGCCCGTCATCGCGCTGGCCGACCAGAATTCGCTCGAAAACACGCTGCGCCTGTTCGATGCCGGCGTCGACGACGTGGTGCGCAAGCCCGTCCACATCCGCGAGATCCTCGCGCGCATCACCGCCATCCGCCGCCGCGCCCAGGATCATGCAAACTACATGCAGCTCGGCGCCATGCGCATCTACACCGACGGGCGCGACCCCGAGATCGACGGCGAGCCGCTGCCGCTGCCCCGCCGCGAGCGCCGCATCCTCGAATATCTTGCTGCCAACAGCGGCCGCCGCGTCACCAAGACCCAGGTGTTCAACGCCATCTACGGCATCTTCGACGGGGAGGTCGAGGAGAACGTGGTCGAGAGCCATATCTCCAAGCTCCGCAAGAAGCTGCGCGAGAAGCTCGGCACCGACCCCATCGAATCGAAGCGCTTCCTGGGCTACCGGCTGATCGTGTGAGGACTCCGCGGCCCGGCTGGCCAGCCTCGCGCAAGTCAAGGGAGCTATCCTCGTGGGCATGAGCCCGGGTAATGAGGAGAAGTCTCTATGAGCCTTTACGGCATGATGCGCACCGGCGTTTCCGGCATGGCTGCGCAGGCCACGCGACTGTCCACCGTCGCCGACAACATCGCGAACTCCAGCACCACGGGCTACAAGCGCTCCAAGGCCGAGTTCGCGACCCTCGTCATCCCCAGCGCCGGCGGCTCCTACAATTCGGGCGGCGTCACTTCGACGATCCAGACCGCGGTCACCACGCAGGGCGTGCTCCAGTACACGACCTCCGGCTCCGACCTCGCCATCAGCGGCAACGGCTTCTTCGTGGTGCAGGACGCCAGCGGCAACCCCTTCCTCACCCGGGCGGGCTCGTTCGTTCCCAATTCCAACGGCGAGCTGGTCAACGCCGCCGGCTTCAAGCTCATGGGCTACAACTACGCCAACGGCACGCCGAGCGTCACCGCCAACGGCTTCGCCGGGCTTGAGGCGATCAAGATCAACGATGTCGGCCTCGTCGCCACGGCATCCACCGTCGGCTTCTACGCGGCCAACCTCCCCAAGGACGCCGACATCGTCGCGCCGGCCAGCCTGCCTTCGGCCAACCCCGCCACCAACGCGCAATATTCCGCCAAGACGTCCATCGTCGCCTACGACAATACCGGCGGCGAGGTGATGCTCGACATCTACTTCACCAAGACGGCCGCCAACGAATGGGAAGTGGCCGTGTTCAACCGTGCCGACGCCACGGCCGGCACCTCGTTCCCCTATGGCGCGCCCGGCGATCCGCCGCTCGCCACCGCCGCGCTGGAGTTCGATCCGACGACGGGCCAGATTTCCACCACCGGCGATCTCGACATCACCATCCCGGTCCCCGGCGGCCAGAACCTGGTGATGGACCTGTCGAAGATGACCGAGCTTTCGGCCGGCTTCACCCCCTTCGACGCCTTCGTCAACGGCAACGCCCCGAGCTCGATCGAGCAGGTGCAGGTCAGCCAGGACGGCACCGTCTACGCGCAGTACAGCGACGGCTCGTTCCGCGCCCTCTACCGCGTGCCGCTGGCAACGGTGGCGTCGCCCGACCGCCTGCAGGTGCTGCCAGGCAACGTCTATTCGCCGGGCACCGATTCCGGCGCGGTGCGCCTCGGCTTCCCGAACGAGGGCAATTTCGGAAAGATCGAATCCGGCGCGCTGGAAAGCTCCAACGTCGACATCGCGCAGGAGCTCACCAGCATGATCGAGTCCCAGCGCAGCTACACTGCCAATTCCAAGGTGTTCCAGACAGGTTCCGACCTCATGGAACTCCTGGTCAATCTGAAGAGGTAGCGAGGCCATGGTTGGGGGAAGCGTCCTCTTGAGTTCGGGAACCAGCTGAAATGTCGCTGTCGACTGCTCTCAGCATTGCGCAGAGCACGCTTCTCAATACGTCGCGCCAGACGACGGTCGTTTCCCGCAACGTATCGGAAGGGTCCAACCCCAACTATGCGCGGCGCTCCGCCATCCTGGCGACCGCCGCCAACGGCGCCCAGGTCGTCGAGGTCAGGCGCGCCACCAACGAAGTCCTGTTCAGGCAGAACCTCGCCTCCACCTCGTCGGCGGCCGGCCAGAGCCGGCTGCTGGACGGGATGAACACGCTCAACATCGACGTCTACGGCATCGAGCACTCCAACTCCCCGGCAACGGTGATCGGGCAGTTCATGCAGGCGCTGCAGGTCTACAGCAGCTCGCCGTCCAACCTCAGCGTGGCCGAGAACGCGATCTCGTCGGCCAAGCAGGTGGTCGACATGCTGCGCACCGGCTCGCAGGCCATCCAGACGTTCCGCACCAACATGGACCGCGAGATCATGGGCGCGGTCGGCGATCTCAACCGCCTGCTTGCCGACTTCAAGGTCGCCAATGACGAGGTCGTCAGCGGCACCAAGGCCGGACGCGACGTGAACGACGCGCTCGACCAGCGCGACGGGCTGCTCAAGCAGATCTCAGAATACGTGCCGGTCTCGGCCATCAAGCGCAACGACAACGACCTGATGCTGGTCACGAAGGCCGGCACCACCCTGTTCGAGACGCAGCCGCGCGAGGTCTCCTTCACGCCCGTCGCCGGCTATTCGGCCGGCATGGCCGGCAATGCGATCACCATCGACGGCGTGCCGCTCGTCACGGGGGGCAGCACCTCCACCACGGCGTCCGGCGTGCTCGGCGCCATGCTGCAGCTGCGCGACGGCGTCGCCGGCGGCATGCAGGCGCAGCTCGACGAGATCGCGCGCGGCCTCATCACCGCCTTCGCCGAGACCGACCCGACCGGCGTGCAGCCGGACGCCGCCGGCCTGTTCACCTGGCCGGGCGCTCCCGGGGTTCCGCCGGCTGGCGCCAAGATCGACGGGCTGGCGGCATCCATCTCCGTCAACGCCGCCTTCGATTCCCAGCAGGGCGGCAATCCGCGGCTGCTGCGCGACGGCGGCGCCAACGGCGCCGACTATGTCCACAACGCCAGCGGCGGTCCCGGCTATTCCGACCTGCTGCTGGCTTATGCCGCCAAGCTGGAGCAGCCGATCGCGTTCGATCCCGCGGCCGGCATCGACGGCACCATCAGCGTCGTCACCTACTCCACCGAATCGGTCAGCTGGTTCGGATCGGTCCGCCAGGACGCCTCGCGCGCGGCCGAAAATTCCGTCGCGCTGATGATGCACACGACGGCCGCGCTATCCAACGCCACCGGCGTCAACATCGACGAGGAGCTGACCCTGCTGCTCGACCTCGAGCACACATACGAAGCGTCGGCGCGCCTCTTGCGGACGATCGACGACATGCTCACCGCCCTGATGCAAGCGGTCTGATCGCCATGAAGACGACATTCATCTCCACTCAGTCAGTCGCCGACGCAACCCGCTACCAGATGTTGCGGATGCAGTCGGAGCTTACCAAGCTGCAGAAGGAGATCGTCACCGGCCGCGTGCAGGACACGGCCGTGCATCTCGGCGCCCGCACCGGCGCGTCCGTCTCGCTCGAGCGAGACGTCGAGCGGCTCCGGACCATCATCGATTCCAACCAGCTTGTCGCCTCGCGGCTCTCCGCCACGCAGGCGGGCCTGAAGTCGCTGACCGACCTCGCCCAGGGCTATCTGTCGGTCACCACCGCGACGGGCCCCGGCGCCAACGACGCGGTCATCGCCGCCGGCCAGGCGCGCGCCCTGCTCACCACCGCCACCAGCGTCCTCAACTCGAACCTCAACGGCGAGAACCTGTTCGCAGGCGTCAACACCGACGTCCGCCCGATCAACGATTTCTTCGCCGTCGGTTCGCCCGCCCGCGTGGCGATGGAGGATGCGTTCCTCACCCATTTCGGCTTTGCGCAGACCGATCCGCTCGCAGCCGGCATCAGCGGCGCCGACATGCAGGACTTCCTGGCCAACGTCATCGAGCCGCAGTTCATGGGCGCCGACTGGAACACCAACTGGTCCAACGCCACCGACGAGACGATCACCGCCCGAGTCACGCTCACCGAGACGACGGCCGCCTCCGTCAGCGCCAATTCCAGCGGCATCCGGCGCCTGCTGATGTCGGCCGCAACGGTTGCCGTCTTCCTCGAGGCGCCGCTGGCCGAAGAAGCGCGCCAGGCCATCCTCGACCACAGCACCGGCCAGGTCGGCCATGCGGTCGCGCAGATATCCCAGGTGCAGGCAAACACCGGCATCATCGAAAACCGCGTCGTCGCTGCCTCCGAACGGCTGGGGCTGCAGATCGACATCTTCCAGACCAAGAATGGCGATCTCGTCGGGGTCGATCCCTACGAGGCGTCGAGCCGCATCTCGACCCTGATGTCGCAGATCGAGACCGCTTACGCGCTGACCTCCCGCATCCGCCAGCTCAGCCTCGTGAAGTATCTCCCATGACCGTGTTCCAACATCTGCAACAGGTGAGCCCGATCTGAAATGTACCAGTTCTCCTACGCCGAAGTTCAAACGGACTCAGTCGCGGACGCGCGTGATCGCGAGCGCCAGATCCTGTCGCGCTCCATCGACCTGCTGATCGAAGCCCGCAGGGACGGACTGAAATCGCCCAAGGCGGTCGAGGCGCTGCATTTCACGAGCCGCGTCTGGACGACCCTGCTCCAGGATCTCGGCAGCGAGGAGAACGAACTGCCCGGCGATCTTCGCGCCAACCTCATCTCGATCGGCCTCTGGCTCCTGCGCGAGACCGAGCAGATCCGCGTCGGCCAGTCCGACAATTTCGACGGGCTGATCGAGGTGTCTCAGATCATCCGCGACGGAATCCAATGAGCAGCACACTCAAGATCACCTTGCGGGCCAACGAGAAGCTCTACATCAACGGCGCCGTCATCCGCGCCGACCGCAAGGTCTCGCTCGAATTCCTGAACGACGTGCAGTTCCTGCTCGAGGCGCATGTGCTGCAGCCGGAGCAGGCGTCGACGCCGCTGCGCCAGCTCTACTTCATCGTCCAGATCATGCTCATGAACCCGGAAGGAACGGAGAACGCCCGCCGCCTCTTCCGCGACATGCTGCCGGCCCTTCTCGAGACCTATTCCGACGCGCATATCCTCGCCACCCTCAAGCATGTCGACCAGCTCGTAGCGGAGGACCGGCCCTACGAGGCGCTGAAGGCGATCCGCGGCCTCTATTCCGTGGAAGCGCGCATCATCAACCCCCGGGACGAGGCGGCCGAAATGCCGCTCGCCCTCGTCGCAGGAGAATGAGCCGATGTATGTCCCGCAGACCACCGGCGCCGGCACCGCACCCCAGACCCAGAGCGGCAATTCCGCAGGCAATGTCGACTACCAGTCGTTCCTGAAGCTGCTTGTCGCCCAGATGAAGAACCAGGACCCGACCCAGCCGATGGATGCCACGCAATACGTTGCGCAGCTCGCCAGCTTCTCGCAGGTCGAGCAGTCCATCCAGGTCAACAGCAAGCTCAACCAGATCCTGCAGTCGACCGCCGTGTCGCAGGCGGATTCGCTGCTCGGCCGCACGATCACCTCGGCCGACGGGGAAACCACCGGCGTCGTCACCCAGGTCAAGCTCTTCAAGGACGGCATCGTCGCGGTTCTGCAGGGCGGCGGCGAGGTTCCGGTCCTGCCGGGCGTCTCGATCCAGTAGCAGCCATGAACGAGGCCGACGCGCTCGACCTGCTGCAGTTCGCCATCTGGACCGTGCTCACGGCCGCCGGTCCGGCGGTCGTCGTGGCCATGGTGGTGGGCGTCGGCATCGCGCTCGTGCAGGCACTGACCCAGATCCAGGAAATCACGCTCACCTTCGTGCCGAAGATCGTGGCCATCCTGCTCGTCATCGCCTTCACCGGACCCTTCGTCGGCGGCCAGGTCAATTCGTTCACCACCGTCGTCTTCCAGCGCATCGAGACCGGCTTCTGATCCCCAACGCGCGCCGCGCGGCACATCCTCACGCAAGCTTGGGCTGCTAGCCTCCAGGTTGGACGCGCATGCGCGCGCGCACGGCAAGGGAAGCTGCGGCAGGCATGGCAATAAGCGAGAGCATCGGTAGCGTCGAAAGCCGCAACAACGGCCGCGACATCTTCTTCGCGCTCGGCGTCATCACCATCCTGGCGGTGCTGTTCCTGCCGATCCCGTCCTTCGTCATCGACGTCGGCCTGGCCTTTTCGATCGCCATTTCCGTTCTGATCCTCATGGTCGCGTTGTGGATTCAGCGCCCGCTCGACTTCTCCTCCTTCCCGACCATCCTGCTGATCGCAACCATGCTGCGGCTGTCGCTCAACATCGCGACCACGCGCGTCATCCTTTCGCACGGCAACGAGGGCACCAACGCCGCCGGCTACGTCATCGGCGGCTTCTCCAAGCTGGTGATGGCGGGCGACTTCGTCATCGGCCTCATCGTCTTCCTCATCCTCATCGTGGTGAACTTCATCGTCATCACCAAGGGCGCCACCCGCATCGCCGAGGTCGGCGCGCGCTTCACCCTCGACGCCATTCCCGGCAAGCAGATGTCCATCGACGCCGACCTATCGGCCGGCACCATCGACGACAAGGAGGCGCAGCGCCGCCGGCGCGAGCTCGAGGAGGAAAGCTCCTTCTTCGGCGCTATGGACGGCGCGTCGAAGTTCGTGCGCGGCGACGCCATCGCCGGCCTCATCATCACCGCCATCAACATCGTCGGCGGCATCGCCATCGGCTATGGCCGCCACAGCATGGAGATCGGCGAGGCCGCTGACGTCTTCGTCAAGCTGTCGGTCGGCGACGGCCTCGTCACGCAGATTCCCGCACTCATCGTTTCGCTGGCGGCCGGCCTGCTGGTTTCAAAGGGCGGCACGCGCGGCTCCGCCGACAAGGCCGTGTTCGGCCAGCTCAGCGCATATCCGCGCGCCCTGTTCGTCGCCGCCGGCCTGCTGGCGCTCTTGGGGCTGATGCCCGGCCTGCCCATGATGCCGTTCTTCTTCCTGGCCATCTGCCTGAGCGCCATGGGCTACGTCATCCCGCTGCAGGCAAAGCGTGCCGCCGCGGCCGAGGCGGCCGCCCGCAAGGTCGACGAAGACACCAAGGTCGAGGAGGAGCGCAACTCCATCAAGCACTCCCTCAAGACCCCGGAGATCGAACTGCTGATCGGCAAGCAGCTGTCGACCAAGCTGCTGACCGCGCACCAGGAACTCGCCTTCCGCATGAACAAGATGCGCAAGAAGTTCGCCGCGCAGTACGGCTTCGTCGTGCCCGAGGTGCGGCTCACCGACGATTTCGCCATCCCCACCAAGAGCTACCAGATCAAGATCCACGGCACCGTGGTCACCGAGCACGAGCTGCGCGTGGGCGAGCTGATGGTCCTCATCGGCAGCGGCCGCCAGCCCGACATGCCGGGCGAGGAAGTGCGCGAGCCGGCCTTCGGCATGCGCGCCTTTTCCGTCCCCGAAATGTTCGCCGAGGACCTCAAGCGCGAGAATCTCGCCTACGCCGACAACATGTCCGTCCTGCTGACGCATCTGTCGGAGGTCATCCGCAACAACCTGCCGCAGCTGCTGTCCTACAAGGACATGAAGGCGCTGATCGACCGGCTCGATCCCGAATACAAGAAGCTGACCGAGGAGGTGTGCAGTTCGCACATCACCTACCCCGGCCTGCAGGCGGTGCTGAAGCTGCTGCTCGCCGAGCGTGTCTCCATCCGCAATCTGCACCTCATCATCGAGGCCATCGCCGAGATCGCGCCGCATGTGCGCCGCACCGAGCAGATCGTCGAGCACGTCCGCATCCGCATGGCGCAGCAGATCTGCGGAGACCTGACCGAGAGCGGCATGCTCAAAGTGCTGCGCCTCGGCAACCGCTGGGATCTCGTCTTCCACCAGGCGCTCAAGCGCGACGCCAAGGGCGAGGTGCGGGAGTTCGACATCGATCCGCGCCAGCTGGAGGAATTCGGCCAGGACGCCACCCGCGCCGTGCGCCAGCACCTCGACGCGGGCGAGCGTTTCGCGATGGTCACCGCGCCGGAGGCACGGCCCTATGTGCGCATGATCGTGGAGCGCCTGTTCCCCACCCTGCCCGTGCTCAGCCATGTCGAGATCGCCAAGGGCGTGGAGATCCGCGTCCTCGGCTCGATCGCCTAGCGGCGGGCCTGCGCGTGTTCCCGGCCGCCGGCCTCGAAACCATCGTCCTTGCGGCGTTCCTCGCCTTCTGCCGCATCGGCGCGTGCTTCATGCTGATGCCGGGCCTGTCCAGCGTGCGCGTGCCGGTCAACGTGCGCCTGTTCGTGGCGGTCGCGGTCAGCCTAGCGCTGCTGGCCCACCTCTGGGACCAGATCGCGCCTTTCGTGGACCGGCGTCCCGGCGTCCTTCTTCCGCTGATCTTTTCCGAGCTGATGACCGGGGCCGTGATCGGGCTTGTGGCCCGCTTCTACGTGCTGGCGCTGCAGTTCATGGGCTCGGCCATCGCCATGATGTCGGGCTTCAGCGGCATGCCCGGTGCCGGCATCGACGAGCCCGACCCCCAGTCGTCGGTCGGCTCGATGATCTCGCTCACCGCGCTGCTGCTGCTCTTCATCTTCGACTTCCATCACCAGCTGCTCGCGGCGCTGGTCAATTCCTATCGCGTGGTGCCGGTCAACATGCTGTTCGATCCGCGCTCGGCGCTGACCGATCTCGCCGACACCATTTCGGAGTCGTTCCTCATTGTGCTGCGGCTGGGCAGCCCGTTCATAGCCTACGCGATCCTGGTCAACCTCGCCGCCGGCTTCATCAACAAGCTGTCGCCGCAGATTCCGGTCTATTTCATCTCCATGCCCTTCGTCATCGTCGGCGCGCTCATCCTCATGTACTTCTCCTTCCCCATCATGCTCAGCCTGTTTGCTCACGGTTTCGCCGCCGTCACCATCGCGCGGTGAGCAGCTGATGAGCCTCGAGCGTCAGCGTCAGCGCCTTGCCAAGCTGGTGACCCTGCAGCACCAGCTGAAGGCGCTGCACGAGACCCGCCATGCCGGCCACCTCGCCGCTGCCGGCGCGGCCGAGGAGGAGGCGCGGCAGATCGCCGGGCGTTTCGACGACCCCGCCTCGCTCGCCACCCTGTTCCCCGAGGTCTACCAGAATCGCATCGCCGCCGCCTTCACGCGGCGCGACTTCCACCTCGAGCGCGCGGCAGAGGAAGCGCGCAACGTCGTCGCCGTCACCCTGCGCACCCGGCGGGTGGAGGAATCCTACCGCGACGTCGCGCGGCGCGTCGAGGAAGATGCCGCCGCGATGGAGCGGCTGGAAAATGTCGAGCGCCGGATCATCGCCGGCAAGTAAGCCTGCCACAAGCTTGTTTGGGCAGTATGCGGGCCAACGAAACTGCAGCAGGACCCAACCGTGGCGATATCCCCGCCAAGCGACATCGTTCTGGACGTGATGCGCGCCGCCGATCCCGCGCGGGTCGAGGCCGCGCGTGCGCAGCTGCAGCGCGCAGCCCGGTCCGCCGGCGCGCCTGACATGTCGTTCCGCGCCCAGCCCGTCGCCGCGCCGAAGCCCGCCGACGGCGGCGCCGGCGAGGCATACCGTCAGTTCGAGGCGATGGTGCTCGGCTCCTTCGTCCAGTCGATGCTGCCCAGCGAGGCCTCTGCCGTCTACGGCGAAGGGCTGGCCGGCGAGATGTGGAAGTCCATGCTCGGCCAGCAGCTGGGCGACGCCATCTCGCAGCGCGGCGGCATCGGCATCGCCAACCGGCTGCTCGCCGACAGCTATCGCGAGGGCGAGAAGGTCGTTTCGCTTTCGGGCGCGGCCGGCGAGGCGCGCGCCCAGCTCGATACCCAGACCAGCCTGTCGCAGGCGCTCGTCCAGGAGATGCAGCGGGCGACCGCGCAGACCATAGGGGCCGGGGCCGAGGTCAAGCCCCGCAGGTAGCCCGCCGCGCCCGCATCAACGGAACCCAGGGCTCGGCCCGTTCGGAGGAATTGCATGTCCCAGCTTCCGGTCACCTTCGCGGAGTCACCGAAAAGCCCGCCCCCCGCCGAGCACGCCTTCGTCGGCACAGGCGGCAATCTGTCGTCCATCATTCTGCGCATCGAGGAGGCCATCGAGCTGGAGACCGCCTCCCTGCGCAAGGACACCAAATTCGACCTCGCCGCCTCCAATGCGCGCAAGAGCCGCTACCTCTACGACTTGAACAAGGCCGCCAACGGGCTCCTGCCCAGGCATCTCAGCCAGGAGCATCGCGAGGGGCTGGAGCGGCTTCGCGCCAAGCTGGAGGTGAACGAGCAGACGATCCTGGCGCATCTCAGCGCCGTCAAGGAGGTGGCCGGCATGCTGCAGAGCGCCATCCAGCGCGCCGAGACAGACGGCACCTACTCCGCGCGCGAATTCGGCTCGGCGCGCGAATACGGCAGGTTCTGATCGATGATCAAGTTCGTGGTGGCCGCAATCTGGATCGCCGCCGTCACCGTCGGCTCGGTCTACTTCTCGTTCAATTCGCAAGGCGCGGCCACCAAGGAGAAGACCGACCTCGGCTATTTCGGCGGGCTCGACTACGTGAAGACCGAGATGATCTCGGTGCCCGTGATGAAGAACTTCAAGGTCGACGGCTACTTCCTCGCGCGTCTGGTCTACACGATAGAGCCGGAGAAGGCGAAGGCGCTGTCCCTGCCGGCCGAACCGCTGCTCACGGACCTGGTCTACACCTACCTCTACGCCAACCCGCAGATCGATTTCGTCACGCGCGGCAACCTCGACCTCGACGCCATGCGCAACGGCATCCGCGACAGCGTCAACGCGCGCGTGGGCGACAAGCTCGTGCACGAGGTGCTGGTCGAGCAGATCGACTATCTGTCCAAGGAAGAGATCCGCGGCAACAGCGTGCGCCAGCGTGCCGAGCCCTTCGAGAAGAAAAAGTCCGACGCCGCCTCAGGCCATTGAGCTTCAGGTGAAGCGCGGCTTGCGCTTCTCCAGGAAGGCGACCAGCCCTTCGCGCGCATCGCTGCCGCTCTGCGACAGCGCCGCGCTCAGGCTCTCGGCATAGAGCCCGTCCGACCGCGACATGTCGCCGATGCGCGCGATCGACTGGATGATGAGATAGTTGACCAGTGTGGCGTTCGCCGCGATCTCGCTCGCCAGCTCGTCCGCCCGGTCCAGCCCCTCGCCCTCTCCTACGAGATAGTGAGACAGCCCCAGCCGATAGCCTTCCTCGGCGTCATAGCTGCGGCCCGTCAGCATCATCTCCGTCATCCGGTCAGGCCCAAGGATGCGGCCGACCCGGACGGTCGCACCGCCGCCCACGAAAATGCCGCGCTTGCCTTCCGGCAGCCGGAACAGCGCCGACGGCTCCGCGATCCGCACATGCGCGGCGGAAGCGATCTCGAGCCCTCCGCCCATCACCGCGCCCGTCAGCACCGCAACCACCGGCACCCCGGAAAACTGCATCCGGTCCATGATGTCGTGCCAGCGGCGCGAATGAAGCAGCACCTGCTGCGGCTCGCGCACCGACTGTTCGGACAGGTCGAGGCCGGACGAGAAGTGCCCGCCGCTGCCGGCCAGGATCACCACCTTCACCCCCTCGGGAATGGCGCCGAAGAACGCGCCCAGCGCGTCGAGCGTGGCGTCGTTGATCGCGTTGCGTTTTTCCGGCCGGTTGAAGGTCAGTCGCGCGACCTCGCCTTCGACGCAGACCTGCAGCGGCGCTGAGGCGTCCGAGGATTCAGCCTTCACCTTGCGAACTTCCGACATCATATCCTCACTGGCCGCCTTTGGAATTGTTCTATACCATAACAAAATCCGGCGTCACAAGGCGATCGGCATGAGCCGCCCGCACGCGTGGAGCCGCTGGACAGGAACGATCGACTGAAGGACGATCGCCGCCGATGAAGAAGACCGAAGCCGCGAACACCAATCGAAAGCGATCTCCCGCGCCTGCCGCGGAAGGCATCGACGTGCCCGAGATGGGCTCCATCATCGGCTACAAGCTGCGCCGCGCGCAGCTGTATGTCTTCCAGGATTTCATCGAGAGCTTCGAGCGCCTGCACCTGCGGCCGGCGGAGTTCTCGGTGCTCGCGCTCATCGCCCGCATCCCCGGCCAGAAGCAGACCCAGATCGCGGCGCAGCTGGGCATCAAGCGCGCAAACTTCGTGGCCCTCATGGACGGGCTGGAGCGGCGCGGCCTTGCAGAGCGCCGCAAGGCGCCCGGCGACAAGCGTTCGCATTCGCTGCACCTGACCCCGGAAGGCCGGCAATTCGTGGAGAACATGGTCGAGGTCTGGACCGAACACGAGCAGCGCCTGGTGGACAAGCTCGGCGGGCCGGCCGCGCGCGACCGGCTGCTCGAACTGCTGGACCGCATCCGGCCGGACTGATCCCTAGCGTTTCGCGATCAGCACATGTGCCGGCGGCGGTTCCGCGTAGAGATCGTCCGCCAGCCCGGCGCGTGCCGCCAGCACGGCGCGCTGGTTGATCGACCCCTTGTCGGTCACCTCGTTGCGGTCGAGCGAAGGCGGGCTGTCCAGCACGATGGCGCGCGCCACCAGCGTCGAGCTGCCGGTCGATTGCGCGGCCATCGCGTCCAGCCGCTCCTGGAACAGCGCCCGCAGCGCCGGGCTGCCGGCCAGCTCCGCCTCGCTTGCCTGCGCCAGCTCCGGAGCAATCCGCCGCGCGGCGTCCACGTCGAGGAACAGCAGCGCCCCGATATGGTTGCGGTCGAGTCCCGTCAGCACCGCATCGCGCACATAGGGCGCGAACGCCCGCACGATCGCGCCGCGCACGCCGGCGAAATTGACCCACGTCCCGGTCGACAGCTTGAAATCCTCCGACACGCGGCCGTCGAACACGAAACCCTTGTTCACGTCCTCCGGGTCGACGAATTTCAGCGCGTCGCCGATCCGGTAGAAACCTTCCTCGTCGAAGCACTCGGCCGTCTTTTCCGGCATCCGCCAGTAGCCCGGCGTCACATTCGGCCCCTTCAGCCGCAGCTCCAGCTTCTGGCCGTCCGGCACCAGCTTGACCGTCAGCCCCGGCGCCGGCAGCCCCACCTCGCCGGGCCGGTTCACCGGCCATGTCGTGGTAAAGGCGAAGGGCGCGGTCTCGGTCGAGCCGAACCCGGTGATGATCATCACCTTCTCGCCGGTCGTCCGCCGCGCATGCTCCTCCAGCGCGTCCCACACATGCTGGGCAAGGCCTGCGCCCGCATATTGCAGCAGCTTCACGCGCGAGAAGAAATTCTCGCGCAGCCTGTCGTTGGTGCCCAGATGCGCGGCCAGCATCTCGTAGCCCTTGGGCACGTTGAAATAGAGCGTCGGCGCCACCTCCTCCAGGTTGCGCACGGTCCGGGCGATGCCGGCCGGTGTCGGCGACCCGTCGTCGATGTACAGCGTGCCGCCATTGTGGATCGCGATGCCGAAATTGTGGTTGCCGCCGGCAGTGTGGTTCCATGGCAGCCAGTCCACCAGCACCGGCGGCTCGTCCTTCACGAAAGCCAGCGCATCGGCGATCATCACCTGGTTGCAGCAGATCATGCGCTGCGTGTTGATCACCGCCTTGGGCATCCCCGTCGAACCCGAGGTGAACAGGAACTTGGCCACCGTGTCGCCGTTCACCGCCGCATGCGCGGCATCCACCGCCGGCCCGGGCCGGGTCGCCAGCAGCGCGTCGAACGCCACCGCGCCGGGCAGCGCGTCGCGCGCGTTGACGAGCACTATCCCCGGCTTCATCACCGCCGCCAGCGCGGCCTCGAACGGCCCGCCCTCGGCGGCAAACACCATGCCCGGCGTCAGCAGGTCGAAGACATGCTTCAGCTTGCCGTAGTCCTTCGCCACCAGCGAGTAGGCCGGCGACACCGGCGCGAACGGAATACCCGCCCGCATCGCGCCGAGCGCCAGCAAGGCATGCTCTATGCCGTTGCCCGAAAGCACGACGATCGGCCGCTCCGCCGAAAGTCCCATGTCGAGCAGCGCCTGCGCGATCGAGCGCGTGCGTTCCGCCGCCTCGGCGAAGGATACTTTGCGCCATGCCCCGTCGGGGCCGCGGTCCGCGAAAAGCGTCCGGTCAGGCGTCCGCCCCGCCCAATCGTCCAGGCTGTCCACCAGCGACCGGGGATATTCGTCGATCTCGCGGCGAGGGCACACATAGCCCACGGCGCCGCTCCACTCGAGATCGGCCTCGAGATCGCCCATCCGCACGCTGCGCATGCCTGGCAGATCGATAACCGGCATGAATGTCCTCCCAGATTGTTATCATCCATAACAATATCGGGTGCCGCGTTCAAGCGCTTCGCCTTTGCCGGCGATCAGTCCGCCCTGGTCCTGTTGCCCGTCCCGGGCAGCGTGCCCTCCAACTTGGCGATGATGCCCAGCATCACCTCGTCGGCGCCCGCGCCGATCGAGATCAGCCGCGTGTCGCGGTAGGCCCGGCTGATCGGATTTTCCAGCGTGAAGCCCATGCCGCCCCAATATTGCAGGCAGGAATCGGTAAGCTCCCGCGCCAGCCGCCCGGTCTTCAGCTTGGCCATGGAGGCCAGCCTCGTCACGTCCGCGCCGGCAACGTATTGCTCCACCGCCGACCACGTCAGCGCCCGCAGCGCCTCCACCTCGGTGCGCAGCTCCGCCAGCCGGAAATGCACCGTCTGGTTGTCAAGCACCGGCTTGCCGAACACCGTGCGCTGCGAGGTGTATTCGATGGTCAGGTCGATAAGCCTGTCGAAGCTCTTGAGCGAGCTCGCTGCCGCGTAGAGCCGTTCCTCCTGGAACTGCAGCATCTGGTAGGTGAAGCCCATGCCCTCCTGCCCGATGATGTTCCTGGCCGGCACCCGCACCTCGTCGAAGAACAGCTGCGCCGTGTCCGACGAGTTCATCCCGATCTTCCTGATCTTCTGCCGGCTGATCCCCTTCGCATCCATCGGCACCGCGATCAGCGACTTGTTCTTGTGCGGCGCGCCTTCCGACGTGTTGGCCAGCAGGCAGCACCAGTCGGCCCTGAGGCCGTTTGTGATCCACATCTTGGTGCCGGAGATCACCAGCTCGTCGCCGTCGCGCCGCGCCGTCGTCTTCACCGCCGCCACGTCCGAGCCGCCGCCCGGCTCCGAGACGCCGAGGCAGCCGACCACCTCGCCGGCGATCGACGGCGCGAGGAAACTGCGCTTCAGTTCGTCCGATCCGAAGCGGTTCAGCGCCGGCGTGCACATGTCGGTGTGCACCCCGATCGCCATCGGCACGCCGCCGCATTCGATCAGGCCCAGCTCCTCAGCCATCACCATCGAGTAGGAGAAGTCGAGCCCCAGTCCGCCATAGGCCGGGTCATACTTGATGCCGAGCAGGCCGAGCGCGCCGAGCTTGCCGAACACCTCGTGCGAGGGAAACTCCTCCGCCGCCTCCCAGGCGTCGACATGCGGGTTGATCTCGTTCTGCACGAACCGCGCCACCGTGCGGCGGATCTCTTCATGCTCCGGCGTGAACTGCATCTCCCTGCCTCCTCCCTTCCATGCTTGAGAACGCCCCCTTCACCACGCTTCGCGTGGTCCCCTTCCCCCGTGAACGGGGGAAGAACCGGCGTTGCGGCCGGCCGCGACCTGGTTCCTCCCCTGCGAAGCGGGGGAGGGGGACCGCCGTAGGCGGTGGAGGGGGCGTGGCTTTTTCAGCTCGCCACCCTACCCCCGCGCCACCCCGAAAACATTCGGCCGCAGCACCACCTTCTCCGCTTCCGCGGCGATCCTCAGGCACAGCCCGAGCACGCTGCGCGTCTCGCGCGGATCGATGATGCCGTCGTCCCACAGCCGCGCCGTGGCGAACAGCGCGTCCGACTGCGCGTCGATGCCTTCGCGGATACGCTTGGCCGTCCGCGCCAGCGCCGCCTCGTCCACCTCGGCGCCGTCGCGCTGGGCCTTGCCGCGCTCCACCATCTCCATCACGCGCGCCGCCTGCTCGCCGCCCATCACGGCGGTGCGCGCCGACGGCCAGGCGAAGATGAAGCGCGGCGAGAACCCGCGTCCGCACATGCCGTAATTGCCGGCGCCGAACGACCCGCCGATGACGACCGTGAATTTGGGCACGCGCGCGTTCGCCACCGCCTGGATCATCTTGGACCCGTGCTTCACCGCGCCTTCGCGCTCGGCGGCCGAGCCGATCATGTAGCCGGCCGTGTTCTGCAGGAAGACCAGCGGCGTGCCCACCTGGTCGCACAGCTGGATGAACTGCGCCGCCTTGAGCGACCCCGCCGGCATGATCGGCCCGTTATTGGCGAGGATGCCGACGCGCCTCCCCTCGATCGCCGCATGCCCGCAGATCATCCCGCCTGCATAGGCCGGCTTGAACTCGAAGAACGCCGAGCCGTCGACGATGCGCGCGATCACCTCCCTGGAATCGAACGGCCGTCGCGGGTCGGCCGGCACGATGCCCATCAGCTCTTCCGGGTCATGCAGCGGCGCCGCGCCGGCGGCTTCGTCCGTGGCCCGTGCCCAGCCCAGATTGGCCACGATCTCGCGCCCGATCGCCAGCGCCTCGCCGTCGTCCTCGGCAATGTACTCGCCAAGCCCGGTCACGCGCCCATGCAGGTCGGCGCCGCCCAGCGCCTCGTCGTCCGCCACCTCGCCGATAGCCGCCTTCACCAGCGGCGGGCCGGCGAGGAATATCTTGCTGCGGTTCTTCACCAGCACGATGTAGTCCGACAGGCCCGGCAGGTACGCCCCGCCCGCCGTCGACGAGCCGTGCACGATCGCCACCTGCGGTATTCCGGCAGCCGAAAGCCGCGCCTGGTTGGCGAAGGCGCGCCCGCCCTCCACGAACATCTCGGCCTGGTGCATCAAATTGGCGCCGCCGCTTTCGACGAGATAAATCAGCGGCAGCCGGTTCTCCGACGCGATCTCCTGCAGCCGCAGCGTCTTCTTCAGCCCGATCGGCGGGATCGTCCCGCCCTTGATGCCGCTGTCGGATGCAGACACCACGCAGCGCACCCCGGCCACAACGCCGATGCCGGCGATGGTGCCGCCCCCCATGATGTTGGCCTCGCCGTCATCATCATGCATGCGATAGCCGGCGAGCTTCGACAGTTCGAGGAACGGCGCGCCGGTGTCGAGCAGCCGCTCCACACGCTCGCGCGGCGGCAGCTGTCCCCGCTTCTCGAAGGTCTCGCGCTTGCGGGCGGAGTTGTCGCGCACAGCCTGCTCCAGCGCGCGCACGCGCCCAAGCTTCTCGGCCATGGCCTCGACGTTCTTGCGGAACGCGTCGCCCGCAATGTCCAGCGCGGTCGTCAGCTCCGCCATCAGCCCTCGTCCCCCGACAGCACCCTTGGCGTCACCGCGCGGTGGAAACCATCGAAGGCCGGCGTCCCCTTAGCCTTGCCCAGCGGGAAAAGCGCTCCGCCCAGCGGTGCGCCGCCGTCGATGGGAACCGTCACGCCGGTGATGAACGCAGCCGCCGGCGACAGCAGGAAGCAGATGACCGCCGACACCTCCGCCTCCACCGCCAGCCGCCCCAGCGGCACATGCTTTTTCAACTGCGGTATCAGCGCGCGCGTCGGCCCGTCATAGGTGTCCATGCCCGACGAGGCCACCCAGCCCGGCGCCACGCAATTCACCCGCACGCCCGCCGGTCCCCATTCATAGGCCGCCGTCTTGGTGAGGTTCACGGTGCCCGCCCGCGCCGCGCCCGAATGCGCCATGCCCGGCATGCCGCGCCACATGTCGGCGGCCATGTTGACGATAGCCCCGCCATGCGCCTGCATCGACTGCTTGTAGACCTCCCGCATCATCAGGAAGCCGCCGGTCAGATTGTTCGCCACGACGGCCTCGAAACCCTTCTTCGAGATCGTCTCCATCGGCGCGGGAAACTGCCCTCCGGCATTGTTGACCAGGCCATGGATGCGGCCGTGCTTCGCCACGATCGCAGCCACCGCCGCGATCACCCCCTCCTCGTCGCGGATGTCGAAGGCGCGCGCCTCGGCGCTGCCGCCATCCTCGGCGATCTCGAACAGCACGCGGTCCAGCTTTTCCTGCTTGCGCCCGGTCACGATCACATGCGCGCCGAGGCTCGCAAGCTCATGCGCCACGCAGCGTCCGATGCCCGAGCCGCCGCCGGTCACGAGATGCACCTCGCCGGCGAAGCAGCCCTCGCGCAGAATGCTCCGATATCCCAACGGCTACTCCTCCCGAGGGGGTGCCGCCGTTCGGCCCGCGGGTTCCTCCTCCCGCCGATGCCCGGCACCGCGAACAGGGCTGCGACGCTAAATCACGTTGACGTAAACGTCAATCAATTGCTATCCCGCTGCGACTGTCATGCGGACCTCAGCAGGGTGTTGTAAGGTGCCGCATCCAACGAGGAGATTCCCCCCATGAACGTGCAGGAAATCGCGGACAAGATTCAGGCCAAGGCTTCCGGATCCGACTTCGGCCGCTCGGTGAAGTTCGACCTCGGCGGGGACGGCGTGATCGTCATCGATGGTTCGTCCGTCTCGACCACCGACGCGCCGGCCGACTGCACCATCAAGTTGTCGAAGGACGACCTGGAGTCGCTGATGGCCGGCGAGCTCAACCCGACGATGGCCTTCATGCAGGGCAAGATCAAGGTCGAGGGCGACATGTCGGTCGCCATGCAGCTCAGCTCGGTGCTCTGAGGCCGGTCAGGACCGCGCGTCGATCATGGCCACGTCCATGGCCGACCGGAGCCGGAAGCCGATCGACTCGTAGAGCCGTATGGCCGCGATATTGGTGGCAAAGGCATGCAGGTAGGGCGTGTTGCCGCCCTGCCTGATCTGTTTTGAAACATGCAGCGAGAGCTGCCGCGCCAGCCCCTGGCCGCGCGCATCGGGGTGCACGCACACCCCGCTCAGTTCCACATAGCCCGGCTGCTTCAGCCGCTCTCCCGCCATCGCGACAAGCCGCCCGCCCTGGCGGATGCCCCAGAAGCCGCCGAGCTCCCGCGCCCGCAGCGTGAAGGGCCCTGGGTTGGTCAGCCGCGCCAGCGCCAGCATCTCGGCGATGTCGCCCGCCCCCAGCGGCGTGATGCGCGGGTCGGGCATGGGCTCGATCTCCGCTTCCGAAACCATCTGCACGCCTTCCGCGGTCCGGTCCGGCGTCATCCCCGGCGGCAGGTGCACGCGCCCTGCCGTCAGCATAAGCAGCGGCTTTCCGTCAGCGACGAGCCGCCCAAGCGCGGCCAGGTTTTCGGGCGAGTCGTCGCATGTCGCCGCAAACGGGCTAACGTCAGGCATGAACCGCCTGGCGCGTTCGTCGCCCTCGCCCAGATGGGCGTGCACGGTCTGCAGCGCACTCCACACCGGCCGGTCGAGAATATGCGTCATGGCTTCGCCCTCCCCCGGTCCGGCCTGCGCAGCAGCGGCCTTTCGGCCAGGCCCTCCTCGATCGCCGCCAGCTGCTCCAGCAGCGGGCCGTCCAGTCCCCCGCACAGATCGGCCACCGCCGCCTCGATGCGAACCCACAGGGCGGCCTTGCCCTGCCGCACCACCTCGCGCCCCGCTTCCGTCAGCGTGATTATGCGCCGCCGCTGGTCTTCGGCCGGCTGCTCCACCGACACGAAGCCCATCCTCGCGAGTTGGGCGACCGCGCGCGTCGCCCCCGGCTGCGTGATCCCCAGCGCTTCGGCCAGGTCTCCGATGCCCAGCGGCCCCAGCCTGTCGAGCGCGGCGAGCGGCGGGTGCAAGGCGGCGGGCACGAGTCCGTCGAACTCGTCCACGATCGCCTGCGTGTCGGACTGCAGCCGCTCGCCTATCCGCTTCAGGCGTGTTCCGAGCGACAGATATCCCAGCGAGCGGACGACATCCTCGACCATTGCGATTCCCATTCGCATTTATATAACTGCTTATATATTTGCTTATGGAACCTCTTCGGTCAAGAGCCCGTGGCGGGGGAGTGCAATGAGGCTGGGAATGGCGGCCCGGAGGGGCCGCCCTTCGGTCAGCTATCCGGCCGTCAGGCCGCCTTGCGGTCCGCCGCGCGCTTGCGGCCGGCCGCCTGCAGCACGCCTGCCGCGCCGTCCAGCGCACCCTCGACAAGCTCCAGCGCCAGGAAGCGGTGCCGCTCGTAGGGGCCGGGCATGGCCAGCCTGCCGGTCTTCTCCGCCGAGAAGCCGAAGCGCGCATAGTACGGCGCGTCGCCCACCAGCAGGATCGCCTTGTGGCCGAGCCGCTTCGCTTCCGCGATCGCCTCTCGCATCAGCGCCGAGCCGATGCCGGCGGACTTCACCCCGGGATCGACCGCGAGCGGGCCGAGCAGCAGCATCGCCGATCCGCCCTCGCCTGCCGTCACGTCCCACAGCCTCACGGTTCCCACGACCGCGCCCGTGCCGTCGGTCGCCACGAAGGCCAGCCCCTCGGCCGGCAGCCGGCCGCGGCGCAGCCGGTGCGACGACTTCTTGCGCCAGCGCGGGCCCATGGCCCGGTCCAGCAGCGCGTCGCGCGCGGCTTCGTGCCGGGCCTGCTCGACCGATATGGAAAGGTCTACCCCCTCGCCCGGCACGGCGCGCGAGCCACGCTCCGCCGCCTGGGCGAAGCAGGGCGCAGCCGTCGCGCCATTCACGCTCTCTCCCCCGGAGAGAACGGGGCGCGCAACGCCGAACGAGGAGGTATCTGCGAATTCTTTTGCGGCGTTCATGGACAAAATCCCTCACGGGCGAAGAAGTTTCACGCGCGATCCCGTCGCCGAAGGAGCGCATGTATCCGAGGCCAGAGGCCGAGGTAGGATCATGCGCCACCAATAACCCGGCGGCAGGCAGGTGATCCGAGGCCTCAAGCCTCGGATCACTTAGGCCCGAGCAGGCGCAGCCTGCTCAGATGACGTAGGAACGCAGAGGCTCGAAGCCGTTGAACGCGACCGAGGCGTAGGTCGTGGTGTACGCGCCCGTGCCCTCGATCAGCACTTCGTCGCCGATCGTCAGCGACAGGGGCAGCGGGTACGGCGTCTTCTCGTACATCACGTCGGCCGAATCGCAGGTCGGGCCGGCGAGCACGCAAGGCGCGGTCTCCGAACCGTCATGCGCGGTCACGATCGGGTAGCGGATCGCCTCGTCCATCGTCTCGGCGAGACCGCCGAACTTGCCGATGTCGAGATAGACCCAGCGCACATTGTCGTTGTCGGCCTTCTTCGAGATGAGCACGACTTCCGACTTGATGACGCCCGCATTGCCGACCATGCCGCGGCCCGGCTCGATGATGGTTTCCGGGATGCGGTTGCCGAAGTGCTTCCGAAGCGCGCCGAAGATCGCCTGCCCGTAGGCCTGCGCCGTCGGCACGTCCTTCAGGTAGCGCGTCGGGAAACCGCCGCCCATGTTGACCATCTTCAGCACGATGCCCTCGTCGGCCAGCGTCGCGAACACGCGCTTGGCGTCGCCCAGCGCCTTGTCCCAGGCGTTGAGGTCGGTCTGCTGCGAGCCGACGTGGAACGACACGCCGTAGGCGTCGAGACCAAGCGACTTGGCGTGGCGCAGCACGTCGATCGCCATGTCCGGCACGCAGCCGAACTTGCGCGACAGCGGCCACTCGGCGCCTTCGCCGTCGGTCAGCACGCGGCAGAACACGCGAGCGGCGGGCGCCACGCGCGCCACCTTCTCCACCTCTTCCACGCAGTCCACCGCGAACAGGCGGATGCCGAGCTCGTAGGCGCGCAGGATATCGCGCTCCTTCTTGATGGTGTTGCCGAAGGAGATGCGTTCGGCCGGCGCGCCGGCGTCCATCGCCATCTCGATCTCGGTCACCGAGGCGGTGTCGAAGGACGAGCCGAGGCCCGCCAGCAGGCGCAGGATCTCCGGCGCGGGATTGGCCTTCACCGCGTAGTAGATCTTGCTGTCCGGCAGCGCCTTTTCGAAGGCGTGGAAATTGTCGCGCACGACGTCGAGATCGACCACGAGGCAAGGGCCGTTGGGTCGTCGGGTGGCGAGGAAATCGAGGATGCGCTGCGTTGCCATCGGGTCTCTCCCAATGCGGCGTCCGGAAGACCGGAAAGCCGCTTCATCAAGCAGCGGGACTTCGGCGCTCGGCCACGGTCCCGCGGGTGGACAAAGGACGCGACGACGAACCGCATGGTGCCAGCCGGTGGAAACCCCGGAACCATGAGACGCGTGTCACGCGGCGGTGAGCATCGGCCTTGCGGCCAGCGCTCGCTTTGTCTGCCTTGGCTTGGATGGGAAACCCGTCCGCACTGCCGGCAATGAAGGTGTGCCTCTTCAGTAACCCCGGTCTTTGGACAACCGGAAGAGAACCAGAAAGGCCCGCACCGTCGTTGCTTCAAGGCGTCCTCGGATCGGCGGTTGGCCGCTGAACCGACCGGGTTCGTTACTCCCCGGGTACCGTCCCGATATCCTCGCCATTCCGAGGTCGGGGGACGCCCACAGGCACGTGCGACTTTGGGCAAGCGCGGATATATGGATTCACCCCCCTACAATCAATGAAATTTTCGCGGCAGGTTGAAAAAATTCGTGCGCTGAACAATGTTCGGGAAACGTCCATACAGGTTGAACGATGCATCCCCCTTCCGACCGCTTCAACGCATTCGTCGCTGGCACCGAAGGTGCTGAACTGACTGAGGAATCCGGCCCGCTTTCGGGGCTCTCCCTTGCGGTCAAGGACATCTACGCCGTGCAGGGCCAGCGCACCGGCGGCGGCAACCCCCAGATGCTGGCCGAGGCCCGGCCCGCCCGTTCCACCGCGCCCGCCGTTGCCACCCTGTTGAAGGCCGGCGCGCGATTCGTCGGACGCACCCAGACCGACGAGCTAACCTTCTCGCTGATGGGCGACAATGTGCACTATCCGCAGCCGGTCAATCCCGCCGCGCCTGACCGCGTTACCGGCGGTTCTTCCTCCGGCTCGGCCGCGGCGGTTGCCGGCGGGCTCGTCGACATCGCCACCGGCTCGGACACGGGCGGTTCGGTCCGCGCGCCGGCGAGCTTCTGCGGCCTCGTCGGCCTGCGCACAACGCACGGGCGAATCAGCCTCGAAGGCGCCATGCCGCTGGCGCCGAGCTTTGACACCTTTGGCTGGTTCGCGAAGGACGCGGAAACCTACGAGAAGGTGGGCCGCGTTGTCTTCGGCGACGCCGGCACGACGGCGAGGTTCCGTCCGCTCCGACTCGCCGCGCTCGACGCTCTGGCCCTTCCAGAGGCAGCCGCCGAATACGCCCGCATGGTCACCGCCGCCGAAGCCGTGTTCTGCGCCTCGCGTGCAGCGCCCGCCCTCGCGCAATCCCCCGACGATCTCTACTGGGCCTTCCGGCGCCTCCAGGCTTATGAGGCCTGGCAGGTGCATGGCGCCTTCATCTCGGCGAAGGATCGCGGCCTCGGCCCCGCCGTGAGGGAACGCTTCGACTTCGGCCGTTCCGTCACCGCCGAGGAGGTTCGGCAGGCATCCGCCCTGCGCGCGGCTTTCCGCGCCGAACTTGCCGGCCTGCTCGGCGATGACGGCCTGCTGCTGCTGCCGACAGTGCCCGGTGCCGCGCCGCTCAGGGCCGCCGGCTTCGACGACCAGCAGGCTTTCCGCGAGCGCGCGTTGCGGCTTCTCTGCCTCTCGGGCCTGTCCGGCTTCCCGCAGATCTCCATTCCGCTCGGCAAGGTCGACGGCGCGCCCGTCGGCCTCTCGCTGATCGGCCCCGCGAATTCCGACATGGCGCTGATCCGCCTGGCGCGAATGATCATGGACGCCGGGCGATGATTTCGCCCGCCTCGGCTTCGTCCCTAGAATGCCTTTGGCAGGCCGGCTTGCCGAAGCGAGGACGGGTCCAGGTCGGGGTGGTTGTCGGGCAGCAGGTCGAGCGCCATCGCCGACATCTTTTCCAGCAGCTCGTCGAGCGTGGTGGCGTCGGCGGCCGCCGGGATGTCGTCACAATGACCACTCCAGACCGACGCCTCGTCGTCCCAGACTGCGGAGATGGTGAAGATGGTCGGCTTCGACATGTGCGCTCCGATACTCCAACCCATCATACCACGTCGCGTCCACGCGCTGAAGGAGCAAGCTGATGGATACCCTCACCCGCATGCGCGCCTTCATCGACGTGGTGGAGGCGGAGGGCTTCTCCGCCGCCGCCCGCAAGATCGGACGCTCCAAGGCGCTGCTGTCGAAATATGTGCGCGAGCTCGAGGACGAGCTGGGCGCCCTGCTGCTCAACCGCACCACGCGCCAGTTCTCGCTCACCGAGGCCGGGCACACCTATTATCGCCGCGCTTCCGAACTGGTGAAGGAAATCGACAGCCTGGCCGAGGGCGTGCGCGAATCGGCCGGCGACGCGCGCGGCCGCATCAAGCTGTCGGCGGCCCGCACCTTCGCCGATTCCTTCCTCGGGCAGTCGCTGATCGACTTCGCGGCGGCGCATCCCGAAATCACGCTGGAGATCCATCTGGACGACCGTTTCGTCGACATGGTGGAGGAAGGGTTCGACCTCGCCATCCGCATCACCCGGATGGAGGACTCCTCGCTCATCGCGCGCCGGCTGGCGCCCATGGGCATCAAGATCTGCGCCTCGCCGGAACTCGTGAAGCAATACGGCACGCCGCAGCATCCGCAGGAACTGGCCAAGATGCCCTGCATCATCGACACCAACAGCCGCTGGCGCACCAACTGGCCCTTCGTCGACGAGAAGGGCCAGGCCATGAGCGTGACGGTCCCGTCGCGCCTGGAGGTGAACAGCCCATTCGCGGTCTGCGCTGCCGCCGTGTCGGGCCTCGGCTTCGCCACCGTGCCGGACTTCGTGGCCAAGCCCGACCTCGACGCAGGCCGCCTCGTTTCCCTGCTCGAAGGCTGGACGCGCGGCGACGCCGGCATCTTCGCCGTCTACCCGCACCGGCGCTACCTGCCGGCGCGTATCAGGGTGCTGGTCGACTACCTGGCGCAGTGGTTCAAGGACAAGTGCGTGGCGTGATGTCCCATTTTCGCCGGGTTCCTGCGCAACATGCCACGCGGTTGAGAGGGACATCCGATATGATTCCGCGGGCTATCCCAGCGATGCAGATCGCCACGGCTGCGGCGTTGCTGCTGCTTGCGCCGCAGGCTGCCCGCGCCCATCCCCACGTCTTCGCCGAGGCAACCCTGGAAGTGGCCGTCGCGCCGGACGGAACGGTGCAGTCGCTCGGCCATGTCTGGCGGTTCGACGATCTGTTCTCATCCTCCGTGCTGCTCGAGTTCGACGCCAACCACGACCTCCAGCTCGACCAGGCGGAACTCGAGGAGATCGGCAACACCGTGCTCGCCTCGCTCGCCGACTACGACTACTTCCAGATCGTGAAGGCAGGCGGCAAATCCGTGGCCATGCGCGCGCCGGAGCGGTTCATCGCCACCTACGAGGACGAGCAGCTCGTCATCATGTTCCAGTCCGAGCCGGCCGCGCCGCTCAAGCTCGCCGGCAAGGTCGATTTCGGCGTCTACGATCCGACCTTCTACACCGCGATCGATTTCACCGAGGACGACATGATGATGGTGAGGGACATGCCGGCCGGCTGCACCCGCGCCGTCGTCCGCCCCGATCCCGACGAGGCGATCCAGCAGAACCAGGATACGCTGACCGAGGAGTTCTTCACCGATCCCACCGGCACCGACTATTCCAGCATCTTCGCCACCCGCCTCGAAATCACCTGCGCCGCCGAGGGCTGAACGCATGAAGAAATGGACCGCGCGAATCGTGTTCGGGCTGCTGCTCTTCACCTATGTGATGACGCACTTCTTCGGCCACGCGCACGCGCAGAGCTCGCTCGGCATCGGCGTCAACGAGGCGGCCCTCCCCTCCACCGGCCTCTTCGCCGGCGTGCTCAACTGGATCAACCTTCAGCAGCAGCAGTTCTATCGCGCTCTCACCGGCGCGCTGCGGTCGATGCGCGACGGCGGCGGCGGCGTCTGGCTGCTCGTCGGCCTCTCCTTCGCCTACGGCGTCTTCCACGCCGCCGGCCCCGGCCACGGCAAGGCGGTGATCTCGTCCTACATGCTGGCCAATGAGGTGGCGCTGCGCCGTGGCGTCATGCTCTCCTTCATCTCCGCCTTCCTGCAGGCCGTCTCCGCCATCGTGCTCATCGGCGCGGTCTATCTGGTGCTGCGCGGCACCTCGGTGTCGATGACCGACGCCACGCGCTTTCTCGAGATCGCCAGCTACGCCATCATCACCGCCTTCGGCCTCTGGCTGCTGTGGCGCAAGGCTGCCCCGCGCGTCGCGCGGCTGGTCGGCCGCGGCGCGGCCGTCAGCCTCTCCGCCGCCAGCGCGCACCGGGCCCACGGCCCCCATCACGACCACGATCACCATCACGGCCACGCGCACGGCCACTCACATCACGCGGATGGCCATGCGCACGCCCATGCCCATCCCAGCGATCATGCCCACGCTCACGCGCATGGCGAGGTCTGCGAAACCTGCGGCCATAGCCATGCGCCCGACCCGGCTCTCCTCGCCGGCCGCGAGTTCGACTGGCGCTCGGCGTGGACCGCGGTCGCCGCCGTCGGCATCCGCCCATGCACCGGCGCGCTGATCGTGCTTTCCTTTGCCCTGCTCAACGGCCTGCTGCTGGGCGGCGTGGCCTCCGTGCTGGCCATGGCGCTCGGCACGGCCATCACCGTGTCGATCCTCGCAACGCTCGCCGTCACCGCCAAGAACTGGGCTGTCGCGCTCGCCGGCGACGGGCGCATGGGCAACCGCATCCACGCCGGCATCGAGATCGCCGGCGCCGCCTTCGTCTTGCTGATCGGCGCAACCCTGCTCACCGCCAGCCTGGCGGCCTGATTCCCGGCCGCCCGCTTCGGCGAAGAGCTACACCCGCCCGCCCAGTTCGTCCTCGATGTGGGCCCGCACGATCTCGTCGAAGCTCGTTTCGGCCCTGAAGCCCAGCTCCCGGGCGTGGGTCGCGGCAAACCGCGTCGGCCAGTTCTGCACGATCGCCCAGATCTGCTCGTCCGGCACCTCGCGGATAAGCGACGCCGTCTTTTCCCCAGCGATGCGCCGCAGCGCCTCGATCTGCTCGCCCACCGTCACCGCCACGCCCGGCATGGTCAGGTTGCGGCGTGGCCCCACGGCGTCGCCGTCGAGTTCGGCGGCGTGCAGCAGGAACGAGACAGCCGAGCGCGGGCTGGCATGCGTGTGCACCACAGAGCGCGGCACGGCAGCACCGCCTCCTGCCCCGCCAGCGGCTCGCGGATGATGTCGGAGAAGAAGCCCGACGCCGCCTTGTTGGGCTTGCCCGGCCGCACGCAGATCGTGGGCAGGCGGATGCCGATACCGTCGATGAAGCCGCGCCGCGTATAGTCGGCCAGCAGCAGCTCCCCCATCAGCTTCTGCGTACCGTAGGACGTCAGCGGCGTCGGGTGGAAATCGTCCGGGATTGTCTCGGGAAACGGCGCCCCGAACACCGCGATCGAAGAAGCGTAGATCACCCGCGGCCTGCCCGTCGCCAGCCGTAGCGCGTCCAGCAGCGCGCGCGTGCCGTCGAGGTTCACCCGGTAGCCGAGCTCGAGATTCTGCTCCGCCTCGCCGGAGACCACGCCCGCCAGGTGAAACACCAATTCGGGGCCGCGTGCGACGAGAGCCGCCGCGGCGCCCTCCGCGGCGATGTCGCCGGCATGCACCCTCACCTCGGCTGCGCCGAACGCCGGCGCCTCGGGCGCCACGATGTCGTGCAGGTCGAGCGCCGTGATCGCCTGTCCGCGCAGGGTCGGGCGCTCTGCCAGCCTCGCGATCAGCTTGCGGCCGATCATGCCCGCCGCGCCGGTGACGAGAACCCTCATCTCAGCGTCCCTTCGCGCGGCCCCGCAGCCACAGCAGCCCGAAGAAGCCCAGCAGCACCACCGCCACCACCGCGCCCGCCAGGATAGGCGAGATCTCGCCGGCCACGCGCATGATGTCGGGCAGGAACCAGGCGATGATGATGAGGCCGGCGAAGATGACCGCCGCCGCCAGTATCGTGCTGCGGTTCTCGCTCACAGCGAAAAGCCCCCGTCGGCGGCGATCGCGGTGCCGGTGGTGAAGCCCGCCTCGTCGGAGGCGAGATAGACCGCCAGCGCGGCGATCTCGTCGGCCTCGCCGACACGGCCCATAGGCTGGCGCGAAACGAACATCTCCATCGCCTTCTCCTTGTCGCCCATCTGCTCACCCAGCGCGTCCACCCGCGCCTGCCAGGAAGGCGACCTTACCGTGCCCGGGCAGATCGCGTTGCAGCGGATCCCCTGGCGTATGAAGTCGGCTGCCACCGCCTTGGTCAGGCCTATCACCGCCGCCTTGCTGGCGCCGTAGACATACCGGTTGGGGATGCCGCGCACCGACGACGCGCCCGACGACATGTTGATGATCGAGCTCGACGCGCCGCGCGCCTTGGCACGCTCCAGCATGCCCGGCAGGAAGGCGCGGATCGTGCGGTGCATCGACTTCACGTTGAGGTCGAATGAAAAATCCCAGTCGGCTTCCGAGCAGTCGAGCACCGTTCCGTGGTGCACGAAGCCCGCCACGTTGACGAGAATGTCGATGTCGCCCACCTGCTTGGCGTAGGTGTTCACCGCCTCGGTCGAGCGCACGTCCAGCGCCTGCGCCGAGGCGACCTCCAGTCCCGCCAGCTTTCCGTCGTCCACGTCGGACGCATGCACGGCGGCCCCTTCCCTGGCAAACATCTCCGCGATCGCGCGTCCGATGCCCTGCCCCGCTGCCGTCACCACTGCGACCCTGCCTTCAAGCCTTCCCGCCACGCAGTTCCTCCCGGATGTCTTCCAGCCGCTTCTTCTGCTGCCCGTCTCTATCGAAATTCGCCGGTTCTAGCCACAGCCGCATCGCCTCGCCCGCCGTGCGCCAGTCGCCGTCGGTCATCGCAAACCACGCCGTGTCGCGGTTCTCGCCCTTGATGATCATGTGCTGGCGGAACAGCCCCTCATAGGCGAAGCCGAAGCGCAACGCGGCCCGCTTCGAGGGTCCGTTGCGGTTGTTGCACTTCCATTCGAAGCGGCGGTAGCCGAGATCGTCGAAGGCGTGGCGGGCAAACAGGTACAGCGCCTCGGTGGCGCCCGGCTTCCGCGACACCAGACCGTTCCACAATATGTTGCCGATCTCCACCACCCCGTTGGCGGTGTCGATGCGCATGAAGGTCTGCCGCCCGGCAATCTTGCCCGAGGCCTTGTCGAGAACCGTGAAATAGAGCGGATCGGCGCTCGCCTCCGCCTTGTCCAGCCAGGGCTGGAAGTCGGCGCGGCTCTTCGGCGGATATTCGCCCAGCCACAGGAAGCGCGTATCCGCGTCCGCCGTGCTGGATGCCTCGAACAGCCCGTCGCCGTGGCGGGCGGCGTCCAGCGGCTCCAGTCGCACGAAGCGGCCCTCCATTGCCTCGCGGCGCGGCCTTTCCCGCGGCGTCCACTTGGAAAGGTCAGCGTTCACGCATTCGACTCCGGATTGACAACTTTCGGCGAGCCTCACACAAACGCATTCCCGCTCCAAGAACCAGACGAAAGACGCAGATGCTCCAAACGGTCCCCGCTTTCGACCGCCTTGGCGAGGAGAACGCCTTCGCCGTGCTCGCCCGCGCCACGGCGCTTTCGCAGGCAGGCAAGGACGTCATCAACCTCGGCATCGGCCAGCCCGACTTCCACACGCCGCAGCACATCGTGGAGGCGGCCATCAAGGCGCTGCGCGACGGCCATCACGGCTACACGCCGGCCACCGGCATCCTGCCGCTGCGCGAGGCGGTCGCGCGGCGCACGCTGGCGCTGACCGGCGCGGAAATTTCGCCTGAAAACATCATGATCATGCCCGGCGGCAAGCCCACAATGTATGCCGCCATCGTCTTGTTCGGAGAGCCGGGGGTCGACATTCTCTATCCGGACCCGGGCTTTCCCATCTATCGCTCAATGATCGAGTTCACCGGAGCGCGCCCCGTACCGGTGCCGATGCGCGAGGAGAACGGCTTCGCCTTCTCGGCGGAGGAGACGCTGGCGCTCATCACCCCGCAGACGCGGCTGCTGATCCTCAATTCGCCCGCCAATCCCACCGGCGGCGTCACGCCGCGCGCCGAGATCGAAAAGCTGGTGAAGGGGCTGGAGAAGCATCCCCAGGTCGCCATCCTGTCGGACGAGATCTACGACGTCATGACCTATGACGGCGAGAAGCACACCTCGCTGCTGCAGTTTCCCGAAATCCGCGAGCGCCTGATCATCCTCAATGGCTGGTCGAAGACCTGGGCCATGACGGGCTGGCGCATGGGCTGGTCGATCTGGCCCAACTCGCCAGACAGCGGCCGCCTCTACGACAAGGTCCGCAAGCTTGCGGTCAATTGCTGGTCCTGCGTCAACGCGCCGACGCAATATGCCGGCATCGCCGCGATAGACGGACCCCAGGACGAGGTGGAAAGGATGATGGCCGCCTTCGACCGTCGCAGGAAGGTCGTGGTCGAGGGGCTGAACAGCCTGCCCGGCGTGTCCTGCATCACCCCGAAAGGCGCCTTCTACGCCTTCCCCAACGTGTCCAACACGGGCTGGAAGGCCAAGAAGCTCGCCTCCGCGCTGCTGGAGGAAAAGGGCGTCGCGCTCATCGGCGGGCCCGATTTCGGCGTGCACGGCGAAGGCTACATCCGGCTTTCCTACGCCAATTCCGAGGAAAACATCCTGCGCGCCATCGAGCGTATGGCTGCCTTTCTCGGCGACAACAAGCCCCGCTGAGGCGCTTCGGCTCCGTCGCAGGAAACCCCCGGGAGAGAACGATGATCTACGCCATACTCGCCTATCATCCGGAAGGCGTCATCCAGGCGATGACGCCCGAAGAGGGCGGCGCGCTGATGGACAGCCTGCTGAAGGTCCATGACCGCATCAACGAGCAGAGCAGCCTCGGCCCGGCGGCGCGGCTGGATTTCACCCGGAGCGCGGTCACCCTGCGGGCCGGAGAGGTGATAGACGGCCCCTTCGCCGAGACCAAGGAGCAGCTGCTCGGCTTCTACGCGGTGGAGTGCGACACGCTGGAGGCCGCGGTGGACGCGGCCCGACAGCTGCAGCGCGTCAACACCACCGCCGTCTACGAGATCAGGCCGGTCACGCTCTACCTTCCGGGCGAGCTCGTCGGCGGCGCATAGTCCGGCACCTCTTGATCCGGCTCTGCCCGCCTCAGATTCCGAAGAAGAAGTAGATGGCGGTGCACGCCGCCGCCCCCACCACGATGTTCATGGGCACGCCGATCTTCACGAAATCGGAGAAGCGGTAATTGCCCGCGCCATAGACCAGCGTGTTGGTCTGGTAGCCGATGGGGGTGGCGAAGCTGGCGCTGGCGCCGAACATCACCGCCACCACCAGCGCGCGCGGATCGATGCCCAGTTGCATCCCCAGCCCTATCGCCAGCGGCGCCACCAGAACCGCCACGGCGTTGTTGCTGACGATCTCCGTCAGCACGGAAGCCAGCAGGTAGATCAGCACCAGCGTCACGAAGGGTGGCGTCATCGTCAGCACCGGCGCGATCCATGCGATCAGCACCTCGATCGCGCCTGCATTCTGCAGCCCGGCGCCGACGATCAGCATCGCGAAGATCAGGATGAGGATCGATCCCTCGATCGAGTTCCAGGCTTCGTCGCCATCCATGCAGCGCAGGAGCAGGATGCCGGCGACGCCGAGCATGGCGAGGATGCTGATGTCCATGAGCCCGAAGGCCGCCAGGAACACGACGGCGCCCAGCGCGCCGAGCGCGATCGGCGCCTTGCGGCGGCGATAGGCCCGGCCGCTCGGCCGCGACACGCTCACCAGGTCCGCTTCCTCCGCCAGCGCGTCGAAGCCGGTGGGCGGCCCCTCCAGCAGCAGCTTGTCGGCCGGCCGCAGCCGCACATTCTCGAGATCGGGGCCCGGGATGTGGCGATGCCGGTGCGCGCCCAGTATGCGCACGCCGAAGCGCCGCCCCAGCGTCAGGTCTGCTATGCGTTCGCCCACGCTCGCCTTCAGCGGCGCGACGACCGCCTCGACCGTGATCCGCTGCGTTTCCGCTCCTTCGCCCCAGCGCAGGCCAACGCGCAGGTCGGGTATCTCGTTGAGCGTCAGGATTTCGGACGTGGTGCCCACGAGGATGACCGTGTCGCCCTTTTTCAGCACCCGGTCGGCAATGCCCGTGCGTATCATCTCGCCGCCGCTGCGTATGCCGGTTATCCGCACGCCCGCCGCCTTGAAGGCAGCGATGTCCTTCACCTTCTGCTCGGTGAACTTGCCCTCGTTGCGGATCGTCACCTCGGAGAGGAACTCGCTCTCTCCGGTCAGCGCCTCGCCCGCGCCCGCCTCCCGGTCGGGCAGCAGAAGCGGGCCCAGCACCAGCATCAGCGCGATGCCGGTGAACGCCGCCACGATGCCCACAGGCGTGATCTCGAAGATCGAGAATGGCGCCAGGCCGGCATCTCGCGCGACACCATCGACAAGGAGGTTGGTGGAGGTGCCGATCAGCGTGCAGGTGCCGCCCAGGATGGCCGCGTAGGAGAGCGGGATCAGCAGTCGCGTCGACGCTATGTTCAGCGAGCGCGCCAGCCGCACCACGATGGGGATGAGGATCAGCACCACCGGCGTGTTGTTCATGAAGGCTGACGCCGCCACCGTCACCAGCAGGAAGGATGCGATCGCGATGCGCGGCCGCTTCACCGCGCGGCTGATGACGGCGCTCGACAGCGAATCCAGCACGCCCGTGCGCACCAGTGCGCCCGACAGGATGAACATCGCCCCGATCGTGATCGGCGCCGGGTTGGAGAACACGGAGAGTGCGTCGTCGGCCGGGACGAAACCCAGCACCAGGAACACCGCCGCGCCGGCGATCGCGGTAACCTCCGGCGGGTATCGCTCCCACACGAAGGCGGCCAGCAGCGCCACGATCAGCGCCAGCGCCACATAGGGCGCGAAATCTCCGAAAAATTGAGGCGGCAGCATCTAGCCCGCGGCCCCGGCGCGCCGGTCCGGCGACCGCGCGGCCGCCGTTTCACCTGCCGTCTCACCGCCCGCTTCCAGGCGTCGGTCGCGGATTGACTGGTTCGCTGTCATGTCGGCTTGCTCCCGGCAGGCAGGTGGTAACGCTGGTTGGTCGGGCGCGTTCCGTGTCAGCCGCGGCCGACGAACGGCATCTTGGTGGCCATGACGGTCATGAAAAGCACGTTCGCGTCAAGCGGCAGCCGGGCCATGTGCAGCACCGCGTCGGCCACGTGGCGCACGTCCATCGTGGCCTCCGCTTTCACGCTGCCGTCCGCCTGCGGCACGCCCGTGCTCATCGGCGCCGCCATCTCGGTCAGCGCGTTGCCGATGTCGATCTGCCCGCAGGCGATGTCGAAGGGCCGCCCGTCGAGCGCTATCGTCTTGGTCAGGCCGGTGATCGCGTGCTTGGTGGTGGTGTAGGGGGCCGAGCCGGGCCGCGGCGCATGCGCCGAGATCGAGCCGTTGTTGATGATGCGCCCGCCCATCGGTTTCTGCCGTCGCATCAGCCCGAAGGCGGCGCGCGCACAGAGGAAAGAGCCGGTCAGGTTGACGTCGACGATCTGCCGCCAGGTTTCGACCGGCACCTCGTCGATGGGCGCGCCCTTGGCGCCCATCCCGGCATTGTTGAACAGAAGGTCCAGCCTGCCGAACTCGCGCTCCACCCGCGCGAAGACCACCTCCACCTGCTCCGGATTGGTCACGTCGCAGGCGATGGGAACGGCCATTCCCGCTCCCTTGGCTCCCGCCACTGCTTCCTCGAGCTTTTCCATGCGGCGCCCGACGAAGATCGTGTCCCAGCCTTCGTGCACGAGGGCGCTTGCCGCCGCCCGTCCGATGCCCGTTCCAGCCCCGGTCACCAGCGCGATCTTCCGAGCCATGGCCTGTCCTCCGGCAGTGCAAGCCAGCGTTGATCGCAGATGGCGGTGCGGCCCGCAAGGTGCGTCGGCGAAGGGCCGGCGCGAAAAGGGGCGGCCCGCCTGCGGACCGCCCCCGATCAGAACCGTCTTGGGAGGAGGATAGCCGGTTCAATCTCCAGTCAGGATGCTCCCGATTGGTTAACGCAAAGTTAATATTCCCGACTTTTCAAAACCGGGGGTTGCAGCCCGCTCAGGCTTTCACCTCGGCAACCGTCGCCTCGATATGGTCGACCAGCGCGTCCGGAAGCCCCAGCCGCCCGGCCAGCAGGTCGAGGAAGCCGCGCTCCGCGCGCGTGTTGGGGTCGATCGCCAGGCGCGCAGCCGTGAACAGTTCGGCCTTCTGCGCGTCGGTGCGCGCCTCGGCCACGAGCGTGTCGAGGTCCACCGGCCGCTCGAGTTCGGCCAGCAGGAATGCGCCCCCTTCCCCGTCCATGCCGGAAAGGCGAAGCTTGTCGCCGATGCGGGCGCGCTCGGCCTCGTCGATATGGCCGTCGGCGCGCGCCGCCGCGATCATCGCCCGCACCAGCACCAGCGCGAACTCGGTCTCGCCCTGCGGCGCCAGCTTCGGGTCGAAAGGCGTGTCGCTGGGCGAAGGAAGCGCCAGCGGTTCGGCCTGCTGCGGCTGTGCCGCGCCCGGCTGGTTGCCGGCCTGGTAGTTCTGGTAGGCCTTGTAGGCGAGGCCGGCCACGGCGGCGAGCCCGCCCACCTTCAGCGCCGAGCCGGTCAGCTTGCGCCCGGCGCCCGTGCCCAGCAGCACCGCCACCAGCGCGCCGGTGGCCAGCGGGTTGTCCTTGGCCAGCTGCGCAGCCTGTCCGGCCTTGTCGCGCACCGTGCCTTGGGTTCCGGGCACCTGCGAGCCCAGCAGGTCGTCGAGCAGCTTCTTGGGGTCGAACACCGGCATCTCCTCAGCGTCTCGCGGCCGCGCCGCGCAATCGCCAGTGAGGTAGGAACGGCCGTGGCCGATTGCAATGAAGCACGGCCGGCCGCGTCAGCGCCCGACATGCGGCGCAGCGCCGCGGCGCTCGGCCAGCTCCACCTGCCGCTGCCGCTCCGCATAGCGCGCGCGGTCCTCGTCGCTGCGCGCATCGTGGCAGTGCACGCAGGACACGCCCTCGGCATGCAGCGGCGAGGCGCGGTCCTGCGCCGTCAGGGGCCGCCGGCAGGCGCGGCAGAGGCTGGCGTCGCCCTCCGCCAGCCCGTGCACCACCGCCACGCGCTCGTCGAACACGAAGCATTCGCCCTCCCAGCGGCTCTGCTCCTGCGGCACTTCCTCCAGATATTTCAGGATGCCGCCCTTCAGGTGGAACACGTCCTCTATGCCGAGGCTGCGCATATAGGCCGTGGCCTTCTCGCAGCGAATGCCGCCGGTGCAGAACATGGCCACGCGCTTGCCCGCCAGCATGTCTCGGTTGCGGTCGGCCCAGGCCGGAAAATCCCGGAAGCTCCGCGTCTGCGGATCGATCGCGTTGCGGAACGTGCCCAGCGCCACCTCGTAGTCGTTGCGCGTGTCCACCACCACCGTCTCGGGATCGTCCACCAGCGCGTTCCACTCCGCCGGTGCCACGTAGCGGCCCGCCCCGCCCAGCGGGTCGACATCCGCCACGCCCATGGTCACGATCTCGCGCTTCAGCCGCACCTTCATGCGGTGGAAGGGCATCGCCGACGCATCGCTGTACTTCACCTCCATCTCCGCGAAGCCGGGCAGCGCGCGCAGCTCCTCCACCAGCCGGGCGATCGCCTCCGGCGTGCCGGCCAGCGTGCCGTTCAGCCCCTCCGCCGCCACCAGCAGCGTGCCGCGCAGGTCAAGCCCGGTGCACAGTGCCTGCAGCTGCGCGCGCAGCCCTTCAGGCTCCGCCACCCGGGCGAAGCGGTAGAGCGCTGCGACGCGAAACGGCGTCGGCTGTGGGATGGAATTCATGCCGCTGCACCTAAGGCCTGCCGTTCCGCGACGCAAGGCAGTGCCGGATTGCGCAGCGATTGCAGCAGCTTGGCATGCTGCCAGCCTGCCGCCCCTCCCCGCCTGTGCGTAACAATCCTGTCCCCGCCCCCTCGCCCCGCGCCGACAATCCGGCCCTCGCTGGGAGACACGCCACATGTTCGATACGCACACCGTCCGGGAAATCTCTGCCGTCGCCGCCGCCCACGGCCTCGAGCCGGCGGCACTGCTTGCCGTCGCCGAGGTCGAAAGCGGCGGGCAGGTCTTCGCCTCGGTCGACGGGCGGACGGAGCCGCTTATCCGCTTCGAGGGCCACTATTTCGACCGCCGCCTTTCGGCGGAAAACCAGGCGCGCGCGCGCACACTCGGCCTTTCCTCGCCCATGGCCGGCGCTATCGCCAACCCGGCCTCGCAGGCCGCACGCTGGCGCCTGCTGGACCGCGCGGCGGCGATCGACCGCAAGGCGGCGTGGGAGGCCACATCCTGGGGCCTCGGCCAGGTCATGGGTGCGCACTGGGCCTGGCTCGGCTATGCAAGCGTCGACGCGCTGGTGGCCGAGGCCCGCGCCGGCGCCGCCGGCCAGGCAAGGCTGATGGCGCGCTACATCGTCAAGGCCGGGCTCGCCGCCGCGCTTGCCGGGAGCAACTGGGCCGCCTTCGCGCGCGGCTACAACGGGCCCGCCTACCGCGCCAACCGCTACGACACCAGGCTGGCCGCCGCCTTTGCCCGCCATGCCGGCGGCCCTGCCAACCCGTCCGCCGCGCCGGCAGCTGCATCCTCCGTCCTGCTGCGCCGGGGCGACCGCGGCCCGGCCGTGGCAGACCTGCAGGCCGCGCTCTCGGCTGCCGGCTACCCGGTCGCCATCGACGGCGCGTTCGGGCCGCGCACCGCCGACGCGCTCGCCCGCTACCAGCGCGACCACGGCCTTGTCGCCGACGGCATCGCCGGTCCTCTCACGCGTGCCTCGCTGCGTGGCACGCTTTCGCTGGCAGGCCGGCTGAGGCGCCTGTGGTCGGGCATCCTCGCCATCTTCGGAATTGGCGGCAGGCCTGTCGGATAGCGGATGGACACGGCGGCGCGCACCCCCTAAATCGGTTCGCATCTTCGAGAAGGGGTATTGCCATGCCGGACCTGTCCGCCTCCCTGGTAGAGCTGCTTGCGGGGCAGCCGGTGGTGCCCGTCCTCAGGATCGAGCGCCTGGCGGATGCCGTGCCGCTTGCCCGCGCGCTGGCGGCCGGTGGCCTGCCGGCTATCGAGATCACGCTCAGGACTCCGGCCGCGCTCGACGCCATACGCCTCGTGGCCGCCGAAGTGCCGGAGGCCATCGTAGGCGCCGGCACCATCCTGTCGGGCAGGGATTTCGACAATGCCGCCGATGCCGGCGCGCGTTTCATCGTCAGTCCCGGCACCACCCAGGAACTGCTCGATGCCGCGCATCTGACATCGGTGCCTTTTCTGCCGGGCGCGATCACGCCCAGCGAGATCATGGCGCTGGCCGAGGAAGGCTATTCGGTGGTGAAGTTCTTCCCGGCCGAGCAGGCAGGCGGCGCCGCTTTCCTGAAGTCGCTCGCCTCGCCCTTTGCCGCGATGCGCTTCTGTCCCACGGGCGGCATCTCGGTCAAGAACGCCTCGGCCTACCTGTCGCTGCCGAATGTGATCTGCATCGGCGGCTCGTGGGTCGCTCCGGACGAGTTGCTTGCCGCCGGCGGCTGGGACCAGATCTCGGCACTTGCGGCCGAAGCCGCGCGCCTGCGCGGCTGACGCAAGCAGCAGCCGGTCCTTGGCGGACCGGCCGCTTCAAGGCCTCGTAAATCAGTTGGTGAAGCGGGCGACCGACATGAAGTTCACGGCCTTGCCGCTGAACCGGTTGGTCTGCTCGCTGGCGGCCGGGGCCTGGAAGCCGGCCGTGTAGACCATCCGCGGTGCTTCACGCACGGCGGCGTGCGCAAAGGAAGGCGCCTTGGTACCGCGCGTGTCGAGCAGCACCGGCTCGTTGCTCAGCGCCCAGCGCGCCACCTGCTGCGGAACCGGGATCGGGATCGAGCGCGGATCGGGCAGGCCGTCCGTCGGACCGGGCTTGCCGGCCTTGGCGGTTGTCTTCGGGCCGGAGCCGACGACCGCATCGGGGCCAATTCCGGCCTCGCGGGCGATCAGCGCCAGCCGCGGCGAAGCGCTCGGCGCCGAAGAAGCGAGGCGGGCCAGGCGCTGGTCGGCCATTCCGTTGGCCTGCGCGCGGGCGATCTTCGCTTCCTTGGACGGGTTCCCGCCAAGCATCTGGCCGCCGCTTGGCAGCGCGGCGATCATCACTTCGCCGTCGGTCGGCCGGCTCTCCGGAAACGGCACATAGGCCGCCAGCGTTGCCGAAGGCTCGGCTGCCGCCGGCACCTTGCCGGTTATCACGCTGTCGCCGCTCATCGGCACGCCGGCAATCTGGGCGACGGCGCGGTTGGCCTCGGCCGCTGCCGCAACCTGCACTGGCTGTTCCTGCACCACCACAGGCGGCGTGTATTTGGGCCGCCGCGTCGGAAGCGGCACGTCCACCAGCGCCAGTTCGGTTTCCACCGGCGCGTTGTTGGGCATCGTCAGCGCCGCCGGCGCCGGAGCCGCACCAGCAGCCGCAGCCCCCACATTGACGCTCGGCCGAGGCGCCGCGAAGGGCACGGGGATGGCGCGCTCGGGCAGCGCGGCCAAAATCGTTTCCGGCGTTTCCTGCGGCGCCGGCTGCGGCTGTGCGGCCGCGGGCATCACCGCCTGGCGGGCAGGGCTGGCTGCCGGCGCCGGTGCGCGCGACGACGCTGCCGCCACCGCCACGCTGGATTCGGCCTCGTCTTCCTCTTCGTCGGCACCGCCGCCGAACAGCGTCGCCAGGAAGCCCCGGCGCGGACGGCTGTTCTCCGTCGCGCTGGCCATTTGCACGGTGGCGCCGGTCTTCTTGCGCGACTGGTACGCAGCCATCGCCTGCTGGTAGCCGGCCAGCGGCTTGCCATCGGCGGGCAGATGGATCGTCCTGCCGTCCGGGAACAGTGCCATCAGCTCGTTGCGCTTCATGCGCGGCCACGAGCGGACATTGCCCACGTCCAGATGCACGAAGGGCGACCCGGAGGTCGGGTAGTAGCCGACGCCACCTACTTCCGCCTTGAATGCGGCTGCCCGCAGCTTCGAAAGCGGCACGTCGGGAATGTAGAAGTCCATCGCCTTGCCCAGCATGTGCTGGGACTTTTCGGCCACGCCCTTGCTGCGGCTGCGCAGCATCGAGTTCGTGGCGGGCGAGCGGTAGGCCGAAACCACGTGGATGTAGTCCCTGGCTCCGACGGAACGGTAGACCTCCCAGACGAGGTCGAGCAGGCGGGGATCCATCCTGGCCGGCTCGTTGCGGCGCCAGTCGCGCAGGAAGCGGTTGATCTCGTTGAGACCGCCCTGCACGTACTTGCCGTCCTTCTTGAAGGTGATCTCGGCGCGTTCCTTGGTGTGGATGAAATAGAGCTTCAGCGAGCGCGTCTCGGCGCGGGCCGCGCCCGCGGCAACGGCCATCATGCAGAATCCCAGGAGCAGGGCCGTCAGGCTCTTCCCGAAAAAGGGCGTCGAACGCCCACCCCTCTCACGCTTGCTCTTTGCCAAAACCCTGCCAGCCGGATTCCGTTGTCCCCGAGCGACACTCGGATCGTTTCAATTGACCCGAATATCGATACTAATGGTTAATCCCCGCTTATTGAAGACTGAATGCGGTGACACCGTGGCGATATCATGACGAATTCGCCAGACGGATTTCATGGTAAACAATGGTTTATCACAATTATGGCTAACCGCGAGCGGGGGCGCGACTTCACGAAGCCAGCCGGTCCGGGCGCTCTTCGTCGGTCTCGATGCCCATTTCCTTGAGCTTCCGGTAGAGCGTCGAGCGGCCGATGCCCAGCCTTCTGGCCACTTCGCTCATCTGGCCCTGGTAGTGGTCGATCGCCAGCCGGATCATCTCCGATTCCACGTCGGCGAGGCTGCGCATGTTGCCCTTGTCATCGATCGCCCGCACCGTCCCGAAAGGCTGGAAGCCCCGGCCTTCCGTGTCTGCGGACGCCGCGGCGTCCGTTGGCGTCGCCGAAAGCTCCGCAGCGGCGCGCGCCGGCTGCTGCGCCGTGACGTCGATGCTGCCCATCTGCGCCCTGATCTGCGGAAAGTCGTCGGGCGTCAGCAATTCGCCCTCGCACAGCACCACCGCGCGGAACACGGCGTTTTCCAGCTGGCGTATGTTGCCGGGCCAGTCATAGGCCTCCAGCATCGCCAGCGCCGCCGCCGACATCCCCTTCACCCGCCCGCCGGTTTCCGATTTGCCCAGCTTCGCAACGAAGTGCTGCACCAGCAGCGGAATGTCCTCGCGGCGTTCGCGCAGCGGCGGCACGTGAATGGGAAACACGTTGAGGCGGTAGAACAGGTCTTCGCGGAAGGCGCCGTCCTTCACCCGCTGGATCAGGTCGCGGTTGGTGGCCGAGATCAGCCGGATGTCGACCTTGACGGTCGAGCGGCCGCCCACCGGGTCGACCTCGCCCTCCTGCACTGCCCTCAGCAGCTTCACCTGCACGTCCAGCGGCAGGTCTCCGATCTCGTCCAGGAACAGCGTGCCGGTATGCGCCTCCACGAACTTGCCGGTGTGTTTCTCGGTCGCGCCGGTGAACGACCCCTTCTCGTGGCCGAACAGGATCGATTCCACCAGATTGTCGGGGATCGCCCCGCAATTCACGGTCACGAAGGGGCGCGAGCGGCGGTCGCCCGAGCCCTGGATCGCCCGCGCCACCATCTCCTTGCCGACGCCCGATTCGCCTTCCAGCAGGATGGGGATGTTGGAGCCGGCGGCCTTGCGGCCAAGCCGCAGCACCCGCTCCATCGCGGGGCTCGCCGCGATCAGGTCGCGGAAGGTCAGCGCGCCGGCCTGCGCGCGGCCGGGCTTCTTCGCCGCGCCGGCCTGCGCCTCCACCTTCAGCGCGCCGGCCACGGCCGCCTGCAGCTTGTCGGGCGACACCGGCTTGACCACGAAGTCGAACGCGCCGTGGCGCATCGCCGAAACCACCGTCTCGATGCCGCCCTGCGCCGTCTGCACGATCACCGGTATGTCGATGCCGCGCTCGCGCATGGCCTTCAGCACTGCCAGCCCGCCCATCCCCGGCATCACCAGGTCCAGCACCACGGCCGCAACGTCGCCGCCGCGCCTGCCTTCCAGCACCGCCAGCCCCGCCTCGCCGCTGTCGGCGGCGATCACCTCATGGCCGGCCTTGGCCAGCGCCGCTTCCAGCAGCCGGCGTTGAACCGGATCGTCGTCGACAACGAGTATGGGCATGGAACTTTCGCCGGATCGCGATACTGTGTTGACGGGCAGGGTTGGATCAGATTGGCACAGGCCTCTAAATAAGGATGCAAGAAACCCGGTGAACGATTCCTTTACCGTCGAACCCCGGCTTTCCCCGCAACAGCTCGAAAGGTGATCCCCATGCTCCCGACCGACGACGCTCGGCCCCTCCCCCGCATTGCCCGGCCGGTGCGCGAACTGGCGGAGGCAGGCTCCGACGCCGCCCTCGGCCAGCTGCCGGAGTGGAACCTTGGCGATCTCTATTCGGGCATGGACGCTCCCGAGCTGAAGGCCGATGTCCGGCGCGCCGGCGACGACGCGCTGGCCTTCGAGGAGAAGTGGAAGGGCACGCTCGCGGCCGAGGCGCGCAAGGGCGCGGCCGGATCGCTGGGCAAGGCCCTGCAGGAATACGAGCAGTTGGAGGAGCTGATCGGCCGCATCATGTCCTATGCCGGACTGGTCTACGCCGGCGACACGTCGGACCCCAAGCGCGCCAAGCTCTACGGCGACCTGCAGGAGAAGATGACGGACGCCAGCGCGCATCTGCTCTTCTTCGCGCTGGAGATGAACCACATCGACGATGCCGACCTGGACGCCGCGCTTGCGGCCGACAAGCTGCTCGCCCACTACAAGCCCTGGGTCATAGACCTGCGTCTCGACAAGCCCTACCAGCTCGAGGACCGCATCGAGCAGCTCTTCCACGAGAAGTCGGTCACCGGACGTGGCGCCTGGAACCGCCTCTTTGACGAGACGATGACCAGCCTGCGCTTCGACATCGACGGCGAGAAGCTGGCGATCGAGCCCACCCTCAACATGCTGCAGAGCCATGACGGCGAGGTGCGCAGGCGCGCCTCCGAAGCGCTGGCCGCGACCTTCCGCGAGAACCTGCGGCTGTTCACGCTCATCACCAACACGCTCTCCAAGGACAAGGAGATCTCGGACCGCTGGCGCGGCTTCAAGGACATCGCCGACTCACGCCATCTTGCCAACCGCGTCGAGCCGGCCGTGGTCGACGCGCTGGCATCTGCCGTGCGCGACGCCTATCCGCGCCTGTCCCACCGCTACTATGCCATGAAGGCGAAGTGGCTGGGCATGGAGCAGATGAACCACTGGGACCGCAACGCGCCCCTGCCCGAAACCCCGAAGGCGACCATCGGCTGGGAAGACGCCCGCCACATCGTGCTGTCGGCCTATCAGGGCTTTGCCCCGGAGATGGCCGAGATCGCGCGCGATTTCTTCGACAAGCGCTGGATCGACGCGCCCGTGCGCCCCGGCAAGTCGCCGGGCGCCTTCGCCCACCCTACCGTGCCGTCCGCGCACCCCTACGTGTTGCTCAATTACATGGGCAAGCCGCGCGACGTGATGACGCTTGCGCACGAACTTGGCCACGGCGTGCACCAGGTGCTGGCGGCGGGCCAAGGCACGCTGATGTCTTCGACCCCGCTCACCCTGGCCGAAACCGCCTCCGTGTTCGGCGAGATGCTCACCTTCCGTTCCCTGCTCGACCAGACCCGGGACCGGAAGGAGCGCAAGGCGATGCTGGCCCAGAAGGTCGAGGACATGATCAACACGGTCGTGCGCCAGATCGCCTTCTACGAGTTCGAGCGAAAGGTCCACGCCGAGCGCAAGAACGGCGAGCTCACCTCCGACCAGCTGGGCCAGTTCTGGCTGGAGGTGCAGGCCGAAAGTCTCGGGCCTGCGATCGCGCTGCGCGAGGGCTACGAGACCTTCTGGAGCTACATCCCCCACTTCATCCACTCGCCCTTCTACGTTTACGCCTACGCCTTCGGCGACTGCCTGGTGAACTCGCTCTTCGCCGTCTATCAGAACGCGCCGAGCGGCTTTCAGGAGAAATATTTCGACATGCTGCGGGCGGGCGGCACCAAGCACCATTCGGAGCTGCTGAAGCCGTTCGGGCTGGACGCTTCCGATCCCGCCTTCTGGCACAAGGGCCTGTCGGTCATCGAAGGGCTGATCGACGAACTCGAGGCGATGGAGTAGTCAGTCTCTCCCGACGCGGCGCGCCTTCCGGCGCGCCGGAGACAACATGCCGCCGCATACGCCTTCCATCCTGCTGCGTGACGACCTCGCCGGCCGCGAGATGCTGTTTGCGCGCCCGCGCGAGATCATCCGCGCCGACGATTGCGACGGCGTGCTTGCCGCGCTCGACCGGCTGGAGCAGGCGCGCAGCGCCGGCTTCTGGAGCGCCGGTTATTTCGCCTACGAGGCGGGCTATGCCTTCGAGCCGAAGCTGCGCGCCCTCCTGCCCGCCGGCCGGCGCACGCCGCTTGTGCTGATGGGCGTGTTCGACGCACCGCTGGAGCGCACCGCTCCGCCCGCGCGCCCCACCAACGCCTCGCTTGGCGAAGCCTGCGTCGGCTGGAGCTTCGACGACTACCGCCCGCGCTTCGAGCGGCTGCACCGGCATCTGCGCGAGGGCGACTGCTACCAGGCAAACCTCACCTTCCCCGTATTCGCGCACTGGGAGGGAGACCCCGCCGCGATCTTCGACGCCATGACCGCGCGCCAGCCGGTGCGCTACGCCGCGCTGGTCGATCTCGGCGGCCCGGTCGTGCTGTCCCGCTCGCCCGAACTGTTCTTCGAGATCGACGCCGACCGCTGGATCGAGACGCATCCGATGAAGGGCACGATCCGGCGCGGCGCCACGCCGCAGGAGGATGAAGCGCTGGCCGACTTCCTGCGCAACGACGCCAAGAACCAGGCCGAGAACAGGATGATCGTCGATCTGCTGCGCAACGACATCTCGCGCATCTGCGAGCTGGGCACGCTCGACGTGCCGGAGCTTTTCCGCGTCGACACCTACCCCACCGTCCACCAGATGGTCAGCCGGGTGCGCGCCCGGCTGGCGCAAGGCGTCACCGTTCGCGACATCTTCGCCGCGCTCTTTCCCTGCGGCTCCATCACCGGCGCCCCGAAACTCAGCGCCATGCAGATCCTGCACCGGCTGGAAGGCCGGCCGCGTGACGTCTATTGCGGCTCGATCGGCTTTGTCGCGCCATCCGGCGAGATGCGTTTCAACGTTGCCATCCGCACCGTCACCTTGCACGAGGGCGGCGAGGCGGTCTTCAATGTCGGCGGCGGGATCGTCTTCGATTCCGATGCACGCTCGGAGTATGAGGAATGCCTGCTGAAGGCGCGCTTCGCGACCGGCTCGGAACCGGCCACGCGCTGATCGAGACGCTGCGCTGGGACCCGGCGGCAGGGTTCGTGCGGCTCGGCCGCCATCTCGGCCGAATGGCCGCCTCCGCCCAGGCCCTCGGCTTCCCGTTCGATCGCGACGCCGCCGAAAACACCCTCGCAGCAGCCGCGGACGCCGATGCGCCGCTTCGCATGCGCCTGACCCTCGCCGCCGATGGCGTACTCGAAGCGACTGCGGCTCCGTTCACGCCGCTGCCGGCCGGCGCGCGCTGGCGGATCGCGGTCGCGGACACCCGGTTGGACAGCACCGACCCCCTGCTCGCCCACAAGACGACGCGCCGCGCCGTCTACGAGAGCGCCCGGGCGGAATATGCGCCGGCCGATGCCGACGAGGTTCTGCTGTTCAACGAGCGCGGCGAGCTTTGCGAGGGAACGATCACCAGCGTGTTCCTCGACATGGACTCGGGCCCGCTTCTTACGCCTGCGATGGGCTGCGGCCTGCTGCCGGGCGTCTTGCGCGCTGAGCTTCTGGAACAGGGCAAGGCTGTCGAGGCCGTCATCGACCTCGCCATGCTGCGCGCCGCCCGCGCCATTCTCGTCGGCAATTCGCTGCGCGGCCTGATCCCGGCCGGGCTTGCCTGACCGCTTCACTGGCGGCGCCGGCGGCTTCCATGTTATCCTGCGACAACGGAGAAGCGACATGAACATCCCGCTCAAGCAGCGCTATCTCGACTGGATCGCCGAGCAGGTCAGCGCCGGCCGCTACGCCTCCGAGATCGAGGCCGTGGAAGATGCGCTGGCCGCGAAGATCGCGGAGGAGGACGTTACGCGCCTGCGGGCGCGGCTGCGCGAGTCGATCGCGCAGGCTGACCGGGGCGAGCTGTCGCCCGCCGATGAAGTCTTCAAACGTGTCAATGATCGCATCGATCGGGTCGCTGCAGAACGCGGGAAATGACCTACAGCGTCAATTTCTCGCCAAATGCCGAAAGCGACCTCGCCGCGATTGCCGAGTACATCGCTCGCGACAGTCCCTCGCGCGCCCGCAGCTTCGTTGCGGAGTTGCGAGACCGGCTGGACAGAAAATTATCGACATTTCCGTCCTCTGGCGTAAGCGTTGGAACGTTGCGCTACACGGTCTTCGGCAACTACGTGGCAATCTACCGTGTGAATGATGCGAACAACGCGGCCACTATTCTGATGGTCACCGAGGGTCATCGAAACTGGCATCGACTTCTAGATGGCCTTGCCTGACCCCATTCCCACCCACACACCCTATGATGGCTCGGCCAAACCCTTCGCCATAGGACTGAAGCCGCTCGATCCGGCCGACTGGATCGAGGTCGACGCGCTTCTCGGCGACTATCTCGCCGAGAAGGATCGGCACTATGCGCAGATCCCCGAAAAGGTCTTCATGGCCGAGCCGGAGACCCTGGCTGGGCAGCGCGAGGTGCTGGACGCGCTGGTCGATTTCCTGCCCGCCCGTTTCCCCGAAACATACCGCCGCGGCGCGCATGAAATGACGATCAGCGGCGGCATCGACGGCCCCGACCGGGTCGTCCCCCTCGATGCCGCGTCCGAGCCGCCGCTGATGACAGCGTCCCGCCTGGTGCAGGAAGACCTCGTGCTGATGCGCAAGGGCCGGGACGGCTGGCGCCTCGCCGCGGCCTCCCTCTGCTTCCCGTCCTCGTGGTCGCTGGCGGAAAAATTCGGCAGGCCGCTCAGCGATATCCATGCGCCGGTCCCCGATTTCGGCCCCGGCACGCGTTCGGCCGAGCTCATCGAGCGCATGTTCGACAAGCTGCAGGGACAGGCCGTCTGGCGGCTCAACTGGTCGATCGCGGCCGACCCTTCGCTCTATCTGCCGCTGTCGCAGGGCGCTCGGCAGGACCGGGCCGACGGCTCGCTCATGCGCTTTCCCGGGGCCGATCCCATCGCCGCGGCCTTCATCCGGGTGGAGCGCCAGACGCTGCGCAAGATGCCGCGCTCGGGCGACATCCTCTTCACCATCCGCATCCATGTCGATCCGATGTCGGTGCTGGCGCGGCACCCGGACCGTGCCAAGCTGGCTGCGGGCTTCGCCGACCAGCTTTCCGGCCTCGACGAGGCGCAGCTCGCATACAAGGGCCTGCACAACGACCGCGACCGGCTGGTCGCAGCGCTTCGTGCGCTGGCTTCCGGCGCGCCTGCCTGAAGCGCGCATGCTTTCGGGCGGGCCGCGTATTGCGGCCCGCCCGGCGCAGGCCTGCGCGGCCTAGATCGCGATCAGGCCCACGATGAGGAACAGCGTCATGATCGTGAACGCGGTGACGTTCACATCCCACATCCAGCTGGACGGGCCGATCGGCGCCTTGAAGGGCAGGTAGCCGTTCTCGTCGTAGAGCACGCCGCCATAGAGCGGCCTCGAGAACAGCGCCAGGAAGAACCCGCCATACATGGCCACGGCAAGGCCGCCGGCCAGGTACAGGCGTTCCACTTCGAGCGGCCCGGCGATCCAGATCAGGCCGAGCGCGATGAGCCCCACTCCCGCATAGCTGGATATCTGCCACACGACGTGGAAGCGCGCATGCGGCGTCCACAGCGGGTTGGTGGCGTGGGTCGCGTTGAAGTCGGCCTTGATGGTCACCAGGCCGTAGCCGAGCGTAGCGACGGTCAGCAGGATGCGGGCGAGCAGGTGGCTTTCGTAGGCGATTTCCATGTCGGTCGCTCCCTTGTTACTGGGCTTGGCCGGGCGTGACCGGCTGCAGCCGGCCGGCCATGCGAAACACCTGGCCGTCGGCCAGCCGCGCATGATTGTGCACCACGCCGTTCGCATGATCCTGCAGCTGCACCACGAAATTTCCGTTGTCTTCCACCCAGCCTACGAGCATCACCGAAGGTCGGACCTCCGTCACGTCCACCGCCACGGTCTGGTCGATGGTGACGTCGCCGAGTTGAGCCTGGACGCGCATGTCGCCGGCCTGTCCGAATGTGAGCCTGGGCGCGAAGCCGTCGAAGACGCAGTCGAATGCGCGTCCGGCGAGGCCTGCTGATATCTGGTTGCCTGGGGTCATGCTGTGTCCCTCCGCGCGGCGGCAGCCGCGCTTCCACGTCGTTGAACCGGAAATGGATATCTGCACTGAATTTGCCGGAAGTCTCCTTATTGGAGCGCTCCAATTATCAAAAATACGCCATTCGCGTCGCCAGTCAACAATTTTCTTGGAGCGCTCCAAGAAATCGTCTAACTGGGTGCTGAAAGGTCAGCCATGCCCACATTGGATGATGTTGCCAGGACAGCCGGCGTTTCGCGCGGCACCGTCTCGAACGTGTTCAACCGGCCCGAGCTGGTCCGCGCCGAGCTGCGCGAGAGGGTGCTCGCCGCCGCCGATGCACTGGGTTATGGCGGCCCCGACCCGAAGGGCCGGCTGCTCAAGGAAGGCCGCTTCAACGCCGTCGGCTTCATGCCGCCGGGCGCGTTCGCGATTGCCGACGTGCTGCGCAGCCCCTATGGCCGCGAGCTGGTGCTGGGCGTCTCGCAGGCCTGCGACGAGGCCGGCGCCACGCTCAGCCTGGTCAACGGTTCGGACGAGCGGCGTCTGCCCAGCATCCGCGAGGCGCTGGTCGACGGGTTCATCCTGGGCACCAGCGCCGACATCGAGGTGGTGCGGTCCGCGCAGCACCGGCGCCTGCCCTTCGTGCTGCTCGAAAGCGACGCGGGGCCCGACGTGCACTCGATCCGCATCGACGCGCGCACCGGCGCGCTGGCCGCCGCGCGCTACCTGGCCGGGCTGGGCCACCGCCGCTTCGCCATCCTCTCCATCCGGCGCTCCGCCGGTGGCCCTATCGTGCATGCGCCGGGCGCGACGCCGCACCGGCTCCAGCAGGGATTCGCGCTCGACCTCGAGCGTCTCGGCGCCTTTCGCGACGCGCTGTCGGAGGCGGGCTTGTCGCTCGACGCCATGCCGGTCGTCGAAACCACGCCGGCCGACCCCATGGCGGGCTCCGTCATCTTCGACAATTTCCCCGACGTGACCGCCATCCTCACAATGTCGGACTGGCAGGCCATCACCGTGCTTGAAGAGGCGCGCCGGCGCGGCATCGACGTCCCCGGCCACGTCTCCGTCGTCGGCTTCGACGGCACCGGCGAGGCCGCGCGCACCTTTCCCGCGCTGACCACCGTCGCCCACGACATCGTCGGCAAGGGGCGCACCGCCGCGCGCATGATCCTCGAGAACACACCGCCCCGCCAGCTCGTGCTTCCCGTCGAGCTGGTGATCCGCGGCTCCACCGCCGCTCCCCGGGCCGGCTGAGACTGCCAGCCTGCGGCAGCGCGCCATGCGGGTTCCCCCTTTATTGTCCCGCCGTTCTGTGGTTCTTGCCCGGCGATGTCCCCGTGAGGTGCAAACCGAGGAGAGCTCCCCGAAATGACGAACCAGAAATGGCCCGTTTACGGCGAAATCACAGGCCCCATCGTGATGATCGGCTTCGGCTCCATCGGGCGCGGCGTGCTGCCCCTGATCGAGCGCCACTTCAAGTTCGACAAGTCCCGCCTCGTTGTCATCGATCCGCGCGACGATGACCGCAAGCTGCTCGACGAGCGCGGCATCGCCTTCATGCAGGAAGCCGTCACCCGGAAAAACTACAAGAAGCTGCTCACCCCGCTGCTCAATCGCGGCGGCGGGCAGGCCTTCTGCGTCAACCTGTCGGTCGACACCGGCTCGGTGGACCTGATGCGGCTGTGCCGCGAGCTTGGCGCGCTCTACGTCGACACCGTGGTGGAGCCGTGGCTCGGTTTCTATTTCGACGACAAGATGGACAACGCCGATCGCACCAACTACGCGCTGCGCGAGACGCTGATCGCCGAAAAGCGGCGCAGCCCCGGCGGCCCGACCGCCGTGTCCACCTGCGGCGCCAATCCCGGCATGGTCTCGTGGTTCGTCAAGCAGGCGCTGGTCAACCTCGCCAACGACATGAAGCTCTCCTTCAAGGAGCCGAAGACCGGCGACCGCGAAGGCTGGGCGAAGCTGATGAAGAAGGCCGGCGTCAAGGGCATCCACATCGCCGAGCGCGACACGCAGCGCACCAGGAATCCCAAGCCCCTCAACGTCTTCTGGAACACCTGGTCGGTCGAGGGCTTCATCTCCGAGGGCCTGCAGCCGGCCGAGCTCGGCTGGGGCACGCATGAGAAATGGATGCCCAGGAACGCGCGCAAGCAGAAGAAGGGCAGCAAGGCCGCGATCTTCCTGGAGCAGCCCGGCGCCAACACGCGCGTCCGCTCCTGGTGCCCGACGCCGGGGGCCCAGTACGGCTTCCTCGTCACCCACAACGAGTCGATCTCGATCGCCGACTATTTCACGGTGCGCGACGGCAAGGGCAAGGCCACCTACCGCCCCACCTGCCACTACGCCTACCATCCCTGCAACGACGCGGTGCTGTCACTGCACGAGATGTTCGGCGCCGGCGGCAAGGCACAGCCGGTGCATCACGTGCTGGACGAGAACGAGCTGGTCGACGGCGTCGACGAACTCGGTGTCCTGCTCTACGGCCACAAGAAGAACGCCTACTGGTATGGCTCGCAGCTCTCGCTGGAAGAGACCCGCCGGCTCGCTCCCTACCAGAACGCCACCGGCCTGCAGGTGACGTCCGCCGTGCTCGCCGGCATGGTCTGGGCGCTGGAGAACCCGAGCGCCGGCATCGTCGAGGCCGACGAGATGGACTATCGCCGTTGCCTCGAGGTGCAGCGGCCCTATCTGGGTCCGGTGAACGGCTTCTACACCGACTGGACCCCGCTCGAGGGCCGTCCGGGCCTGTTTCCGGAGGACATCGACAAGTCCGACCCGTGGCAATTCCGGAACATTCTCGTAAGATAGGGTGTGGCCGGCGCGCCTTGCCACCAGGCGGGATTCGCGCGAAACGAGGGACCTTCTGCGAGGAGAGGATTGCGACCATGTCGATTGCGGGCAGATCAGGGGCGGCCGCCGCGCTCGCCCTTCTTGTCGGAGTGGCCGGCTGCACCACGGGCGGCTATCGTGAGCCCGCCCCCATTGCGGTCGCGCCGCAATCCGGCGTCGAGGGTTCGTGGATAGACCAGCAGGGCACCGGCGTGACCAATTTCTCCGGCGGCCGCTTCGAAACCTTCGCCGCCGACACGCTGCAGAAGCTTTCGGAGGGCAGCTACACCGTCCGTCCGGACGGCGTGGTGGAGATTTCTGGCATGTCGATCATCCGCCAGAGCCCGATCGCGTTCAACTGCGCGACCGCGACCACCACCCAGCTCAACTGCACCAGCTCCACCGGCCAGCAATTCGTGCTGACGCGCCGCACCGGCGTCTCCTGACCGGCTGACGCGGCGCCCTCCGGGGCGCCGCCTCCCTCCCACGCCGCGCCGCGGCCGCCGCCCTTGCGCCGGGCCGCGCGCTGCTGCGATAAAAGCGGGCGGAACCGGGAGGAAGCATGCCGGCGCATTTCGACGACGCAGAGACGCGGGATCCGGCGGCGCGCGAGCGCGCGCTGTTCGAGCGTCTGCCCGCCTTCCTCGCCCAGGCCGCCGCCGCCGCGCCCGGCCTCGCCCGCTGGCTTTCCGGCCACGACCTCGCCTCCGTCACCAGCCGCGCCGCGCTCGCCCGCCTTCCCGTCCTGCGCAAGTCCGAACTGATGGAGCTGCAGCGCGCCGACCCGCCCTTCGGCGGCTTTGTCGACGCCGCGCGGCTCGCCGGCGCCCGCGTGTTCATGTCGCCCGGCCCGATCTGGGAGCCGCTGGGCTCGGATGCGCGGCAGTCGGCGCGCGCCCTCTTCGCCGCCGGCATCAGGCCCGGCGACCTCGTCCAGAACGCCTTTTCCTACCACATGACGCCCGGCGCCTGGCTGATCGACGACGGCGCGCTGGAGCTCGGCTGCACCGTGTTTCCCGCCGGCACCGGCAACACCGAGATGCAGGTCGAGGCAGCCGCCGCGCTCCGGCCCTCGGCCTATTGCGGCACGCCCGATTTCCTCAAGGTGATGCTCGACAAGGCGGCCGAGACCGGGCGCGACCTGTCCTGCTTCCGCCGCGCCCTCGTCTCCGGCGGTGCCCTGTTTCCCTCGCTGCGCGCCGAATACGCCGCCCGCGGCATCGAGGTGCTGCAGTGCTACGCCACCGCCGAGTTCGGCGTCATCGCCTATGAAAGCCTGGCGCCCGACGGCACCATCGTCCCCGGCATGATCGTCAACGAGGGTCTTATCGTCGAGATCGTCCGTCCCGGCACCGGCGATCCCGTGGCCGAGGGCGAGGTCGGCGAGGTGGTGGTCACCTCGCTCAACCCCGCCTATCCGCTCGTGCGGCTGGGAACCGGCGACCTGTCGGCCATCCTGCCTGACGCAGCGCCCTGCGGCCGCACCAACATGCGCATCCGCGGCTGGCTCGGCCGCGCCGACCAGCGCACCAAGGTCAAGGGCATGTTCGTCGATCCCCGCCAGGTGGCCGAGATCGCACGCCGCCATCCGGAGATCGGCAGGGCGCGTCTGGTGGTCACCCGCGAAGGCGCACGCGACGTCATGGTGCTGCATGTCGAGCCGGCGGCCGACGCCGCCCCCGACGCAACCGCGATCGCGGCCGCGCTGCGCGACGTCACCAAGCTCGGCGGCACCGTCACCATCGCGCCGCCCGGCGCCCTGCCCAACGACGGCAAGGTCATCGCCGACGAGCGGGACTACGCGTCCTGATTGCGGCGGGCGGGCACAAATCCCCTTGCAACGAGGCGGTTGCCGGTGTGAACATACGCGCAAGGTTTCCGAAAAAAATCTGACAAGAAAACCCTGTAAGCCTCCAGCGAATTCCGATGGGAGACGAAGAATGAAGAAAGCAGCCCTGATCGCCGCTCTGTCGGCATCCGCGTTCGGCATGTCCGCCAACGCATCCTTTGCCGACTACGAATTGACCATTCTGCATATCAACGACTGGCACAGCCGCATCGAATCGAACAACGCCTTCGAGTCGACCTGCTCCGAGAAGGAGGAGACCGAGGGCAAGTGCATCGGCGGCGCGGCCCGTCTCGTCACCGCGATCGCCGAGCGCCGCAAGGCGCTGGAAGGCCAGAACGTGCTGCTGCTCAACGGCGGCGACAATTTCCAGGGTTCGCTCTTCTATTCCACCTTCAAGGGCAAGGCCGAGGGCGAGTTCCTCAACCTGATGAAGTTCGACGCCATGACCGTCGGCAACCACGAGTTCGACGATGGCGAGGAGGCGCTGGTGCCCTTCCTCGAAATGGCCGAGTTCCCGGTGCTTTCGGTCAACGTGCAGGCCAACGAGAAGTCCGGCGCGCATGACAAGATCAAGCCGTCGGTCGTGCTCGACGTCGGCGGCCAGAAGATCGGCATCATCGGCGCCGTCACCACCGACACGCCCGAGATCGCCTCGCCCGGCCCCAACATCACCATCGAGGACGACATCGCCACCATCACCGCCGAGGTCGAGAGGCTGAAGGCCGAAGGCGTCAACAAGATCATCGCGCTGACCCATGTGGGCTACGTGCGCGACAAGGAGATGATCGCCAAGATACCCGGCGTCGACATCGTCGTGGGCGGCCATTCGCACTCGCTGCTGTCGAACAGCGACCCGAAGGCCGAAGGCCCGTATCCGACGATGGTGGACAACCCCGAGGGCTACAAGGTCCCGGTCACCCAGGCGGCCTCCTATTCCAAATATCTCGGCGAGTTCAAGGTCGTCTTCGACGACAATGGCGTCGTGAAGTCGGCCGAGGGCAACCCGCTCTTCCTCGACAAGGAGATCACGCCCGATGCGGCCGTGCTCGCCCGCATCAAGGAGATGGGCGCGCCCATCGAGGAACTGAAGAAGCAGGAGGTTTCCGAGACCACCGAGGTGATCGACGGCAGCCGCGAGAGCTGCCGCGCCGTCGAGTGCGCGATGGGCAACCTGATTGCCGACGCCATGATCGACCGCACCAAGGATCAGGGAGTCACCATCGCCATCCAGAACGGCGGCGGCATTCGCGCCTCGATCGACTCGGGCGTCATCACCATGGGCGAAGTGCTCACGGTGCTTCCGTTCCAGAACACGCTCGCCACCTTCCAGCTCACCGGCAAAGACATCGTCGCCTCGCTCGAGCATGGCGTCAGCGCCATCGAGGAAGGCAAGGGCCAGTTCCCGCAGGTCGGCGGCATGAAATACACGATCGACCGCGCGGTGGCTCCCAATGAGGGCCGCGTAAAGGACGTGCAGGTCATGGATGGCGGCAACTGGGTGCCGATCGACGAAGCCAAGACCTACACCATCGCCACCAACAACTTCACCCGTGGCGGCGGCGACGGCTACAAGCTCTTCGCGTCGAATGCGCAGAACGCCTATGATTTCGGTCCCAGCCTCGAACAGGTCGTGGCCGATTACCTGAAGGCAAACCGCCCCTTCACGCCGAAGACCGAGGGTCGCATCACGGTGGTCAACGCTCCGGCGCCTGCCGCGACCGAGGCCGCGCCTGCTGCCCAGCCGGCTGCTCCGGCTCCGGCGGCTGCTCCCGCCCCGGCTACCGAGGCTGCTCCGGCTGCCCAGCCGGCTGCCCCGGCCGAAATCGCAACGCCGGCCCTGCCCGGCGGCTCCAGCGAGATCGCCGGCACCCCGCCCACCATCACGGCGCCCGAGGCTGCCGCTCCAGCTGCCCAGCCGGCAGCTCCGGCAGCCCAGCCGGCCGCACCCGCTGCGGCACCGGCAGCCCAGCCCGCGGCTCCCGAGGCGCCCAAGACCTACAAGGTCCAGGCCGGCGACAATCTGTGGAAGATCGCGGCCAGCCAGCTCGGCAGCGGTGCGAAGTGGACCGCCATCGCCGAAGCCAACGGCCTCAAGCGTCCCTATGTACTGTCGGTCGGCCAGGAGCTCACCATCCCCGCCAACTGACGGCTGCACAGCCGCAACGCAAAGCCCGCCCGGCGCCTGCCTGGCGGGCTTTTTCGTGGCCGGGCCTGCGACCAGTCGCACCCTTGTATTCGCCCAGCCCCGGCATAGTTTGCGCGAAGCCAGGAGCACAGCCATGCGACTCGAAACCAAGATCGACGAAGCCGAAGCCAGGAAGGCGGGCCCCCGCCCGGCGGGGCACCCGCCGCTCCGCATCGGCAAGATCGGCGTCCTCCTCGTCAATCTCGGCACGCCCGACGGCACCGACTACAAGTCGATGTGGCGCTATCTGCGCGAATTCCTTTCCGACCCGCGCGTCATCGAGCTCAACAAGGCGATCTGGTATCCGATCCTCTATGGCGCCGTGCTCACCACGCGCCCGCAGAAATCCGGCGCCAACTACGCCAAGATCTGGAACCGCGAGAAGGACGAGTCGCCGCTGCGCACCATCACCCGCAGCCAGGCCGAAAGGCTGGCCGCGGCCTTTGCCGGCGACGACCGCATCGTTGTCGAATGGGGCATGCGCTACGGCCGCCCATCGATGCAGGAGGCCGTCGCCAGCCTCATCGACAAGGGCTGCGACCGCATCCTCTCATTCCCGCTCTACCCGCAGTTTTCGGCGACGACCACCGCCACCGCCAACGACCAGCTCTATCGCGCGCTGATGAAGATCCGGCACATGCCGACCGTGCGCAGCGTGCCGCCCTATCATGACGAGCCCGTCTATATCGAGGCGCTGGCGCAATCGATCCTCGGCCACCTGGCCACGCTGGATTTCGAGCCGGAGGTCGTGCTCGCCTCCTACCACGGCATCCCCAAGCCCTATTTCGAGAAGGGCGATCCCTATTATTGCCACTGCCAGAAGACCACGCGGCTGCTGCGCCAGCGCCTCGGCTGGGACGAGCGCCGGCTGATGGCCACCTTCCAGTCCCGTTTCGGCGCGCAGGAATGGCTGCAGCCCTACACCGACAAGACCGTGGAGCGGCTGGCCAGGGAAGGCGTGAAATCGCTCGCCATCGTCAATCCCGGCTTCTCGGTCGATTGCATCGAGACGCTGGAAGAGATCGACGGCGAGAACCGCGAGATCTTCCTGCATGCCGGAGGCGAGCGCTTCTTCCACATCCCCTGCCTCAACGACACCGACGAGGGCATGGCGGTCATCGAGGCGATGGTCCGGCGCGAGCTCGGCGGCTGGCTCTGATCCCGGCGGAACGCGGGCGGCCGGTCGGGCGTTCTAGGGTCCCCGCCCACCCGAGACCGTTCCCATGCCCCGACAACTGGACCTGCGCAGCGGCACCCCCGTCTGGTCCCGCTACCGCGCCCCCAACGTTCCGGTCGACGCGCTCTCCGCCGACCGGCGCTGCGACGTGCTCGTCGTCGGCATGGGCATCAGCGGCGCGCTGATCGCGGAAGCGCTGACCGCCTCCGGCCTCTCCGTCATCGCCATCGACAGGCGCGGCCCGATCATGGGCTCAACCGCCGCCACCACCGCCCTCGTCCAGTACGAGATCGATCAGCCGCTCTCGCTCCTGTCCCGCCGCATCGGTAAGGACCGCGCCGTCGCGGCATGGAAGCGCTCGCGCATCGCGGTCGCAAATCTCCACGGCCGCATCGGCCGGCTCGGCATCGACTGCCGCGCGCGGCTCTGCCCGTCGCTCTATCTGGCCGGCAACCTGCTCGACGCCGACGCGCTGGAGGCAGAGGCCGCGGCGCGCCGCGCCGCCGGTCTCGACGCCGTCTACCTTCCCCGCCGCGCGCTGAAGCAGCGTTTCGACATGTCCCGCCCCGGTGCCATCCTCTCCAGCGGCAACATCGCGCTCGACCCGCGCCGCCTCGCCGCCGGCTGCCTGCTGCTGGCGCGTGAGCGCGGCGCCCGCTTCTTCGCGCCGGTCGAGGCCGTCGCCGTGGAGGATTCCGCCGACGAGGTCGCGGTCGCCACGAAGCACGGACCCGTCATCCGCGCGCACCACGTGGTGCTCGCCACCGGCTACGAACTGCTCGACATCGTGCCCAAGGTGCCGCATTCGATCATCTCCACCTGGGCGATCGCCACCGCGCCGCAGCCGCGCCGGCTGCATGCGGAGGAGACACTCGTCTGGGAAGCGTCCGATCCCTACCTCTACCTGCGCCAGACCCATGACGGCCGCATCATCTGCGGCGGCGAGGATGAGGACTTCACCGACGAGGACCGCCGCAACGCCCTCACCGCGCAGAAGGCCCAGGCGATCTCGCGCAAGCTCGCCAGGCTGTTGCCCGGCGTTGATGCCGTACCGGAGCTTGCCTGGGCCGGCTCCTTCGGCACCACGCCCGACGGCCTGCCCTACATCGGCGCCATCCCCCGCCACCCGCGCCTCTTCGCCACCCTCGGCTATGGCGGCAACGGCATCACCTTCTCGCAGATCGCCTCGGAGATGATCCCCGGCCTCATCGCCGGCGACGGCGATTCGGACGCGGCCATCCTCGGCCTCGCCCGTTGAGCGCCCGCCGGTCCCGCCGGCCTCTGGCGCTTGCGTTGTTGTAACTTGCCGTCCGCGCGCTTAGATCAGTTCCGGGCAGTTCATTCGGAGGAGCAATCGCGTGTTCACAGGCCTCGACATCGTCATCGGCGTTCTCGCCGTTCTCGTCCTGCTTCTCATCTTCGCCGGCATCAAGACCGTGCCGCAGGGCTACAACTACACGGTCGAGCGCTTTGGCCGCTACACGCGCACCCTCACCCCGGGCCTCAACCTCATCATCCCCTTCATCGACCGCATCGGCGCCAAGATGAACATGATGGAGCAGGTGCTCGACGTTCCCACGCAGGAGGTCATCACCCGCGACAACGCCATCGTGGCGGTGGACGGCGTGGCCTTCTACCAGGTGCTCAACGCGCCGCAGGCCGCCTATGAGGTGCTGGGCCTGCAGAACGCCATCCTCAACCTGACCATGACCAACATCCGCTCCGTCATGGGCTCGATGGACCTCGACGAGTTGCTCTCCAACCGCGACACCATCAACGACCGCCTGCTGCGCATCGTCGACGAGGCGGCAAAGCCCTGGGGCATCAAGGCCACGCGCGTCGAGATCAAGGACATCAACCCGCCCGCCAACCTGGTCGAGTCGATGGCCCGCCAGATGATGGCCGAGCGCAACAAGCGCGCCCAGATTCTCGAGGCCGAGGGCCTGAAGCAGGCGCAGGTGCTGGAGGCCGAGGGCCGCAGGGAAGCCGCCTTCCGCGACGCCGAGGCGCGCGAGCGCGCGGCCGAGGCCGAGGCGCGCGCCACCCAGGTCGTGTCCGAGGCCATCGCCAAGGGCGACGTGCAGGCCATCAACTACTTCGTTGCGCAGCGCTACACCGAGGCCATGGCCAAGATCGGCTCCGCCACCAACAGCAAGGTGGTGCTGATGCCCATCGAGGCGTCCTCGCTGATCGGCTCGCTCGGCGGCATCGGCGCCATCGCGCGCGAGGTGTTCGGCGGCGACGAGCCGGCCGCGCCGCCGCGCCGCGGCGCCCGCCCGCCGGTCACCGGCTCCGAGCGCTGATCGCAGGCCGGGGAGCGCCGCCATGCTGGCCAGCATCTTCTCCGAGCTCGGGCCGTGGAACTGGATGGTCCTCGGCTTCGCGCTGCTCGCGCTCGAAATCGTCGTGCCGGGCGTGTTCCTGCTGTGGATCGGCATCGCCGCCATCCTCACCGGCGCGCTGTCGCTGCAGCTCTGGGGCTGGGAATCCTGGATCTGGCAGGTGCAGGTCCTCGTCTTCCTGGCGCTGTCGCTGATTTCCGCCGTCGCCGGCAAGAAGATCATGGGCGCCACCCAGTCCGAAAGCGACGAGCCGCTGCTCAACCGGCGCAGCGAGCAGCTGGTCGGCCGCACCGCGGTGCTGGCCGAGCCCATCGCCGAGGGCGTCGGCCGCGTGCATCTGGGCGACACCATCTGGCGCGTCAGCGGCCCCGACCTGCCGGCCGGCACCCGGGTGCGCGTCGTGGCCGCGCGCGGCGGCGACCTCGTGGTCGAGCCGGAATAGCGTTTAGCCGGCGCGCCGGCGCTCATCTCCGCGCCGGCCCGTCTCCCCTTCCATCGCCCGACGGCCGTCAACCCTCCATTAACCATCGCCATTTACGGTTCGGTAAGCATCGGCGCGCCCTGCGCCGCACGAACCTTTCAGGTGACGATGTCGCGCGCCCGGCAAGTCCGCATCCGCCGCAGCCCGGCCTTCTCCCGCCTTGCGGCGGGGTTCGCCGCGGGCGTGGCCGCGCTTGCCTGCTGGTCGGCGCTGGCGCAGGAGGGCACCGGCCTGCGCGGCGCGCTGACCCAGCGTTCCGATCCGCTCGCGCGCGAGACGGTCGAGCCTCTGGCCGGCGCCCCGGTCCGCCCCGCCAGCCGCTCGCGCATCCCGCAATACCAGCCCGTCAGCCCCGGCGCCCTGCCGCAGGAGCAGGCCGACGAGAATCTCGACCGCGCGGCCGGCAATGTCGATGCCGCCGAGACGCCGACCCGCCGTCCGGTCACCAACCGCGCGGCCCTGCCCGAAAATCTGGGCGCCACGCGCCAGGGCGAGCAGGCGCCGGGCGAAAGACGCACGGCAACCGCGGCGCCCGGCCCCTCCCGCCGCGCGGCAGACGAGCCGGTCACCACTGGCACCATCCCCATGCGCGGCGTCGATGCCGCCGATCTCGACCGCAACGTCGCCGCCCTGCCGGAGGCCGAGCGCGCCGCCGCCATCGAGACGCTGACGCGAGAGCCCGATGCCGACCCCTTCCAGCCCACCGGCATCCGCCTCGGCAGCTTCGTCCTGCGGCCGGCGCTGGAGCAGGGCATCGAATGGAGTTCCAACGCCAGCGGCACTGCCGGCGGCGGCTCCGACTTCCTGTCTGAATCGACGCTGCGGCTCAACGCCGCCTCCGACTGGTCGCGCCACTCCGCCTCGCTCGACGCCTTCGGCACCTACCGCACCTCGGTCACCGGCACCGGTTTTTCCGAGTTTCGCGGCGGCGCCGACGCCCGCGCCAGCGTCGAGCTCGGCAACGAATTCACCCTCAATTCGGCGCTCGGCTACCAGCACCGGCCGGAGGATGCGAGTTCGCCCGCCGCCGTGCCCGGCACCGCCACGCGCCCGCTGCGCCAGACCCTCTCCGGCAGCCTCGGCCTCGAAAAGGGCATCGGCAAGGTGCGGCTCGCGGCCACCGGCCGCGCCACGCGCGACATCTATGGCGACGCCCAGCTCTCCACCGGCGGCGTGCTTTCCCAGGCAGACCGCAACCAGACGCTCTATGCGCTGGCGCTGCGTGGCGGCTACGAGGTCTCGCCCGCGCTCACGCCCTTCGTGGAGGCCGAATACGGCCGCCGCATCTACGACAACCTCGTCGATGCGGGCGGCTACCGCCGCTCCGCCAACCGCTACGCCCTGCGCGCCGGCACCGCGATAGACCTGGGCGAAAAGCTCAACGGAGAGCTCTCCGCCGGCTGGGTCCAGGAAATCGCCGACGATGCCCGCCTTGCTGCGGTCTCGGGCTTCACGGCGGCCGGCAATCTCCTGTGGTCGCCCATCCGCGGCACCACCGTCGCCCTCACCGGCTCGACCGAGGTCGAGGGCGCCACCGCACCGGGCGCTTCCGGGTCGATCCTCTATTCCTCGGCTTTGCGGGTCACGCGCGAGCTGCGCGCCAACCTCACCGGAACCGCCACGCTGGGCGCCGACTGGCGCAACTACGCCGCCAGCTCCGACACCGACCTGACGCTCAGCGCCGAGGCCAGCCTCACCTGGTGGTTCAACCGCTATGCCGGCGTGCGGGGCCGCGCGCGCCACGAGCAGACCACCAGCACCATCCCCGGCCGCAACGCCCAATCCACCAGCGTCTATCTCGGCCTCACCCTGCGGCGCTGATCCCGGCCGCGACGCCCGCCACGCCGGTTCTTCCCCTGCGTAGCGGGGGAAGGGATCCATGCGAAGCATGGTGAAGGGGTGTTTTGGGCGGCTGAGGCTTCGCCCAAACGTCGGGTTCTCGCTCGCCCGAACGACCCCCTTTCTTGCAAATTCCATGGACTTGGCTTCGCCAAGCCCGGGAATTTGCTTTCTCTCCCACAAGGGGAGAGATAGCGCCGACACCACCGCCTCGCCAAACCTTCGCTGCCGCACCTGCGTGTTTCACCCGGCATCTTCCGCGCTTGGCACCTCGGCGCCAGAACTTACAAACCGCATCGCGGCCGCGCCCCTATCTCCCCCCTTGTGGGGGAGAAAGCGATTTCAGCGTCTTGGCGAGCCGGGCGAAGCCCGTCTTCGCGAGCCAAGTGCTAGAAATCGCAAGAGAGGGGGTCTCTCTTTTGCCGCCTGAGCCCCCAAACCCGTGGACAGACCCACCCCACTCCTCCTCCCAACCCATTGATCCCGCATCACAATCCAAAATTCCCCATCCACACCCCTCGCACCTTCCGCATAATCCGGCCCAGTTGCTGCGCGGGAACCTGGTGCGCACCGGGTATCAGGGCGGCAACCGGTGCCGGGTTGGGCCGCGCTACGGTCGCGCGGTCTGGGTGATGAACCCCTACATCCGGGCCCGAGGTCAGCTGCCTTCCTGCCTTCGGGCCGGACTGGCGGCAGACGGCGACAATGCCGGCTCCCAGGGATGGGTTTCCAGGGCAAGACACCGGACGGGCGGCCGCGAGGCCGCAGTATTACTTAGATGAGCGACCGAACGGCCG